>Ga0307515_10012271_pt1 | contig 16134 bp, 13 predicted proteins | sample 17_EM_MG_FD_194513 | JGI IMG/M metagenome (GOLD analysis project Ga0307515, IMG submission 194513) | Populus trichocarpa ectomycorrhiza microbial communities from riparian zone in the Pacific Northwest, United States - 17_EM | ecosystem: Host-associated > Plants > Roots > Unclassified | place...
GTGCTTGGCTTCGATCTCCCAGCTCAGGCCATCGGGTGCGAAGCTGATGCAGTGGCTGCTGCCCGAGATGGCCAGGGCTTCGGATTCTTCGATCACCGAGCCGCGCGTCATCGGCACCACGATGCAAGCGAGCGAGGCCAGCGCGAGGATCATGCAGAACACATCGGGCGCGTAGTCGGCCACCACCACGACGGTATCGCCCGGCTTCACGCCCCGCTGCTTCAACTCCTGCGCAAAGCTGCCGATGCTGCCCGACACCTCGGCATACGAACTCGTGCGCCCCTTGTGGACGAAGGCGGGCCGGCCGGCCGGCGCCGCGGCGAAGCGGTCGAGCAGCCATTGCATGCCCGCGTCGCGCTCGGCGATGGCTGGGCGGGAAAGAAGTTCGGTGGACATGGCTTTGCCTTCGTTGTCAGCACACCGTCGTTCCCTCAAAGCGAAACGACGTGATGCAGTGATTCACTTGCGCGCCAGCAAACTGCCCCACGAGTAGCCAACGCCGAACCCGCAAAGGAACAGCCGGCTGCCGGGTGCAAGCGATGCCTGCGAAAAATAGTCCTTGATCAGGATGGGGATCGACGACGACACCGTGTTGCCCACGGTCGCGAGGTTCGAGAACAGCTTGTCGCCGCCCAGCTTGAGTTTCTTGCCCAGGCTGTCGAGCGCCAGGCCGCTGGCCTGGTGCAGGAAGAACTGGTCGATCTGTGCCGGCGCCAGCTCATGCTTCTGCAGCAGCTCCAGCATCTGCTTGATGACACGGTCGTTCACGAGGTTGAGCACGTGCAGGCCGTTCATCTCGATGGTGTCGCGGTAGCCGGGCTCGCTCTTCTGCGACGCCGGCTGGCGGTGGCCGCCGGATTTGATGATGAACTTGTCCCAGCCCTTGCCGTCGGAGGCGCACTGAAAATCTTCAAACGTGCCGATCAGCGGCACGCCGTCGAACTGGGACGCATCGCCGATCCACGAGACCGAGGCACCGTCGCCGAAGAGCATGCGGGTGGAGCGGTCATCGTCGGCGATGTACTTGGAGTAGGTGTCGGCGGTGACCAGCAGCACGTTCTTCGCCATGCCGATCTTGACGAAGCCCGAGGCCATCATCAGGCCGTACACATAGCCCGAGCAGGCGAGGTTGTAGTCGAAGGCGATGACGCTCTGCCTCAAGCCCAGATCGCGGTGCAGCAGGAAGGCATTGCCCGGCATCACGTGATCGGGCGACTGGGTGCAGAAGATGATGGCGTCGACCTTGTCGGCCAGCGCCGGGTGTTTCGCCAGCAGCTTTTGCGTGGCAATCAGCGCGAGGTCATAGGCCGTCTCGTCGGCCCGCGCGATGTGGCGCTCGAAGACGCCGGTCTTCTTCTCGGTCTGGTCGACGCGCCAGTCGGGGTGGTGGACCTGGAACTCGGCGTTCTTCACCACCCGCTCGGGCAGGTGGTAGGCGATGTCCAGCACCGCACCGGGAAATTGACGCATCGAAATACCTTCATGCTGCGCACTCAGGTATTCGCCCTTGGGGCGGCCCGGCGTGCTCATGCCGTCACCTCGGCCATGAAGGCGCGCAGCGGCTCGTTGTGGGCGTGGATCTCGTCGATCGTGGCGCTGCCGCCGTGACCGGGCAGCACGCGGGTGCTGCCGTCGACCCAACCGAACAAGCCGCTGAGCGAGGCGCGCAGCGCGGCATGGTCTTCGCCCGGCATGCGCGACAACGCTGTCTTTCGGGCGTACAGCGTGTCGCCCGAGAACAGCAGGTCATCGACCGCGATGCCGGCGCTGCCGGGCGTGTGGCCCGGCAAGGGGTGGTACGTGAACGAACGGCTGCCAATCGCGACTGGTGCGTCGCCCTCCTTCACCAGGGTGAACTCGGGCAGCGCGATGCGCTGCTTGATCTTGAACACCGCCATCAGGAAGTTGGATTGCTTGGCGATCTTCAGATCGGCGTCCCGCAAGTACACGGGGAGCTCGTAGGCCTGCTGCATCCAGGCGGTACCGCCCACGTGGTCGAAGTGGCCGTGGGTGCACAGCACGGCTTCGGGTTGCCAGCCACTGGCGGCCAGGTCGGCTTCGATGGCCTCGCGGTCCAGGCCCGGATCGATCACGACGCAAGCGTTGCCCTGCCCCGTCTTCAGGAAGTAGGTGTTGGAATGAAAGTCGCGGTTGACGACACTGCGAATCTCGTCGCGTGGCCAAGGTCCCATGGTCAATTCACCCCGCCGAGGAACACCGTCTGCGCGGTGATGCAACTGCTGCGCTCGGCGGCAAAGAAGTCGATCACGTTCAGCACGTCGTCGGCCGTGGCGTAGCGGGGGATGGGCAAGGCGGCGATCAGCGCATCGACCTTGTCGCGCGGCAGCGCATCGAGCATGTCGGTCTCGATGGCGGTGATGCCTAGCGTGTTGCAGGTGACGTTCATGGCCGCGAACTCCTTGGCCATCACGTTGGCGAGCGTCGTGACGGCTGCCTTGGTCGCGGCGTACATCGAGTCGCCCATCGGCTCGAGCGCTGCGGCCATCGAGCTGATGTTGATGATGCGGCCCCACTTGCCGCGGCGCATCAGCTTGGCCGCTTCGCGCGAGACGATGAAGCTGCCGAACACATTGGTGTCGAGCATGCTCTTGGCGGCCGAGGCCGGCATCACCATCGAATATTGGGAAGTGAGCACCGCGGCGTTGTTGACGAGGATGTCCACACGGCCTAACTGCTTGCGCACGAACTCGAAGCCACGGGTCACAGATGCGGCGTCGCTCACGTCGACCGCCACCGGGTGGTAACCCGGGCGCGGCTCGGCGGCGTCATCGTGGCGGCTGAAGCCGATCACCTGCGCGCCGTGCTTGAGGAAATGCTCGGCGACGATCTGCCCCACGCCGCGGCGTGCGCCGGTGACCAGGGCAATCTTGCCGTCGTACACGGCTTACTCCGCCAGCAGTTCCAGCAGGTAGTTCTTGAGCGTGGCGGCGTCGGTGAAGGGCACCGGGTCGCGGCTCATGGCGCGGTCGTCGGTGAGGCTCACCGATTTACCGAACTCGTCGGACACCAGTGTCTCCAGGTCGACGATTACCGAGACCAGCGACAGTGAGTCGAGCGCCGAGCCCTCGCCGAAGAAAGAGGTGTCGGGGCTCAGGGCGATCTGTTCGTCGGGCCCGCGCTCTTCATTGAGCGAGCGCACCGCCTTGTAGATGCATTCCAGGACGGCTGCGTCCTTGTCGAGTGTGATTTTTTCCACGTCGATCTCTCCTATTGTTCGTTCAATCGTTCGTTCAAGCAGTTCGATGTCTCAGGCCGCAGCGCGGTTGCGCCCGGCCGCGATCAGCATCTTCATGCGCGGCAAGGCGCTCTTCCGGTACTCATCGGCGAGCATGCCCAGCATGATCGAATCCTGGAAGTGGCCATTGATGAATAAGTGCTGCCTCTGCCGCCCTTCTTCCTTCATGCCCAGGAATTTCTGCCACTTGAGCATCAGGGGGTTGTCGGAGACGACCGCGCCATGCACCCGCAGCATCTCCAGCCGGTCGAAGGCCAGTTCGTAGAGCAGCTTCATGGCTTCGACCGCGGCGGGAATACCGCGCACGGCCTCTTCTTCGCCGATGAGAAAGCGCGCCGGTTCGGCGTGTCGGTGTTCGGTGTCGATGCCGACCAGCGCGACCATGCCCACCGGTTGCCCGCTCTTCAGCACGATCATGAAATTGTGCTCAGAGGCTGGGCGCGAGGCGATCCACGCCGCCTGCTGCGCCACCGTCTGCGCGCCCTTGTTGAGGTTGATCGCGCGCTCGCTCTGGCGCCAGGCCAGGGTCAGTTCGGCGTCGGCCGGCACCAGCGGACGCAGCGTGACGAACTCGCCGCTCAGCGTGACGCTCATCGCAGCCAGACGCTGATGCCGAGGCCCAGCGAATACAGCAAGGCCGTGGACTGCTCGCCGTCATACAGCGCATTCACGTACGACACGCGCAGGCCGTAGTGCTCGCCTTCGGAGGCCATCACGTCGAACAGCGAGCGGCGGCCGAGTTGCTGCCATTGCTGCAGCGTGAAGTTGCGCACGCGGTCGCTGTCGCGCAACACGTCGACGGTGCGGCGTGCCTTGTCGAACGACGACAGCGCCTGCTCGTGCACGTCGGCCATGCGGAACTTGCGTGCCTCGATGGCGTCGAGCCGCTGCAGCTTGGCCGCTTCGGCGCGCTTGGCCGACGATTCGACGGCGTAGCCGACGGTGGGCGTGAACAGCGGCACGCTGACGGTGATGCCCGCCTGCCAGTTCGAGCCGGGCGTGGTGCCGCGCACGTAGTTGTTGCCGGCCACCACGTTCACCTGGGGCCAGCGGGTGGCGCCGACAGACCGGGCATAGGCCTGGGCTGCGAGTGCCTGCGATTGCAGTTGTTCGATGTCGGGTGCCTGCTCGGCCTGGGCAAGCAAGTCCGGCAATGCGGGCGGCGTCAGCAGCAGCGACGAGAGGCCCTCGGTCGGCGGCAGGCCGTCGCCCACGAAACGGCGCAGGCGCGTTTCAATCTGGCGCACCAGGGAGACGGTCTGCGCCTGCTGGATCTCGGCCTGCTGCAGGTTCTTCTGTGCCTGCACCAGTTCGCTGGTGCGGCCCTTGTCGGCGCGCACGATGGTCTCGAGCGCTTCGACCAGGCAGCTCATCTTGCGGGCGTACTGCTGGTACACCTGCACCTGCAGGCGGTAGCGGCTGCGCTCGATGGCCAGCGACACCGTCTGCAACGCGACCTGCTCTTCCGAGCTGATCTGGTTCAGGCGGGCGGCTTCGGAAAGATTCTTGCGCCAGTCGATCAGGTCCGATGTGCGGCCGCCATCGAACAACGGCGCGCTGATGGCCAGGCCGACACGGCCCTGCTTGCCACGCGACTCGACGACGTCGGGCGCACGGCTTTCGGTGGCGCCCAGGAAGCCGTTGGCGGTGAGCTGCGGCCAGCGGCTGGCGCGGGTCTCGTCGACGTCGATCGCCGCGGCCTCGGCCAGCAGCCTGGATGAACCGATGGCCTGGCTGCGACGCAGTGCTTCCTTGACCATGTTCTGCAGGTTGGCGCGAGCCGAGCCAGCATCGATGGGCACGCCATTGGCGTTGGTGCTGGTACGCGTTTCCACGTTGTCTTCGTCAATGCAGCGGGCAACGGCGGGCATCAAGGCACCGGCGGCCACCAGGGCTGCACATGAGCGCAGCAGACGGGGCGTGAACAATTTCATGAGGTAGAACTCCTGACCGAAAGGCTGCGCACAGGCGCAGAAATCTCCGTCAGTACACCGCGATCACGAGGGGTGTGATGCGCAGAAAGCGAGGCGGTTTGCCTGCCAATTTTCGGGACTGGGGGTCCCAGTCAACGTTCGGTGAAGGCCTCTTTCGACTTCATCATCGGGCGAAGAATGAAGCTCAAAACCGAGCGCTCGCCCGTCCGCACTTCGATCGTCCCTGTCATGCCCGGCAGGATGGGCAGCGGCTTGCCCTTCTCCTTCAGCGTTGACCGGTCCGAGCGAAGCGTCACCCGGTAATACGTCTGATCGGCCGCAGCCTTCTCGGTGTCACCCAGCGCATCCGGGCTGATGTATTCGATCTTGCCCTGCAGTCCGCCATAGGTCGTGTAGTCGTAGGCCGCGAGCTTGACCTCGGCCTTCTGCCCCAGGCGCACGAAGCCGATGTCGCGCGGCTTGATGCGCGCCTCGATCAACACGCGGGAGCCGATGGGCACGATCTCCATCATCGGCGCACCCGGCGACACCACGCCGCCGATGGTGTTGGTGCGGATGTTCTTCACCAGCCCTCGCACCGGCGAGGTGAGCACGGTGCGGCGCAGCACGTCGGCGCGGCCGGCCATCTGCTCGTCGAGCAGCTTCAGTTCGGTCTGCGCGCGGACCAGCTCGGTGCTGGCGTCCTGGCGAAACTTGTTGGCGCGCTCGTGGCTCTGCAGCTGCAGGTCGTTGACCTGGCGACGCAGGCGCATCACCTCGACCTCGGACATCAAGCCCTTGGCCGACATCGCCTCGGAAACACCCAGCTCCTTCATCAACAGCTCGACGCTGCGCTGGTTGCTGCGCAGGCCTTCGTCGAGCGCCCGCTTGCGCGCATCGAAGGCATCGCTCTCGCCGTCGATGATCGAAGGCACGCTGGCCACTTCCTTCGGAAACTGCAGCGGCTTGCCGCTCGCTTCCGCGGTGAGGCGGGCGATGGTCGCCAGCATCGCGAGGCGCTTGGCCTGGCCTTCGTTCTGCTGTGATTCGAAACGCGTCGGGTCGATCTGCGCCAGTTCCTGGCCTTCGGACACCTGCATGCCTTCGCGCACGTTCAGCTCGCGAAGGATGCCGCCTTCGAGGCTCGCAATCACCTGCTCGCGGCCGTCCGGGATCACGCGTGCATCGGCGCGGGTGATCTCGTCGACGCGGGCCACACCCGCCCAGGTGATGGCCGAGATCAGGATGATCGCCATCAGGTACAGCGCCCAGGTCGTCTTCGGCGTCGCCTCGACGATCATGGCCGCGCGCACATCGGCCATGTAGGCCATGTCGCGGCTCTCGGGCGCCTTGGGCTTGCGCTTCCAGAAACTCATACCGAGGCCTGGCGCTGCACGGGCTGAGTGGAGGGATGCAGGTGCACGTTGGGCGACGCGTTGGCTTCAGGCGTGGCCGTGGCCGCCGGCTTGGCGCCCGACAAGGCGGCCAGCACCTGGGCCTTGGGACCATCGAGGATGATCTTGCCGCCGTCGACCACGATCACGCGCTGCGCGAGTTCGAGCACGGCCGGGCGGTGCGTCACCATGATGACGGTTCGCTTGCCGATGGCTTCATTGAGTTGGCGCAGGAACATGATTTCCGACTGCGCGTCCATCGAGCTGGTGGGTTCGTCCATCAGCAGAATTTGCGGTTGCGTGACGAGGCAGCGCGCCAGAGCCACCAGCTGGCGCTGGCCGCCCGACAGCAGGCTGCCCATTTCGCCGACCGACAGCTCCCAGCCTTGCGGGTGCGATGCAACCACGCGGTCGAGCCCGGTCACGCGGGCGACCTCGCTCAGGCGCGATGCATCGACCGATGCGCGCCCCATCAGCACGTTCTCACGTAGCGTGCCCTTGAAGAGCCGTGGCTCCTGCGACACGAAGCCCACCTTGGCGCGAAAGTCAGCCGGGTCGACCTGGCGCAGGTCGATGCCGTCGACGTCGACCATGCCTTCGGTCGGCTGGTACAGCCCGGCCAGCAGGCGCAGCACGGTGGACTTGCCACTGCCGATGCGCCCGAGGATGACCACGCGCTCGCCCTGCTCGAACTTCAGGTTCACGTTCTTCAGCACCTTGGGTGGCGCCTGGTCGGGCGAGGTCGGCGGGTAGGCGAAGCTCAGGTCGTGTAGGCCGATGCGGCCGGTGATCTGGTGGTTGGCCACATAGGCGGCGCCCGGCGCGCGCTCGATGGGCTGGTTCATCAGGCGGTCGAGCGACACCATCGCGGCGCGAGCGCCCTGGTAGCGCGTGGCCAGGCCGACGACGCTGCCGAGCGGCGCCACGGCACGACCGGCAAACATGATGGCGCCGATGAGCGCACCGCCGGTCACCGAGCCGGCATGGATGAGGTACACGCCCACGACCAGCATCACCAGCGTGACAAGCTGCTGCGCCATGGCCGAGATGTTGTTCGTGAGGCCCCCGAGGTTGCGCGAGCGCAGCGCCGTTTCGGCACCGGCGGCGCTGGCATCTTCGAAGCGGCGCAGGAAGCGGCCTTGTGCGCCGGCAGCCTTCAGGTCTTCGAGGCCTTCGACGGCCTCGACCAGCAGGCCCTGCAGGTCGGCCTGGTGGATCATGTTGGCGGCCATCGAGCGGCGCAGCGACCCCTGGATGGCCAGTGCCGCGCCCAGGATCAGCGGGATCGAGCCCACCAGTACCCAGCCCAGCGGCCCGCCGACCACGAAGGTCATGGCGATGAAGATGACGATGAACGGCAGGTCGCTGATGGCCGACAGCGTGGCACCCGCAAAGAACTCGCGCACCACTTCGACCTGCGCCAGGTTGTGGGCATAGGAGCCGGCCGATTCGGGCCGGTGCTCCATGCGCACGCCCAGTGTCTGGCGGAAAAGCAGCGAGCCGATGATGAGGTCGGCTTTCTTGCCGGCCACGTCGATGAGGTGGGTGCGCAGCTGGCGCGCGATCAGGTCGAAGACCAGCGCGATCATGCCGCCGGTGGCCAGTGCCCAGAGCGTGACGAAAGCCTGGTGCGGAATCACCTTGTCGAAGATTACCGAGGTGACCAGCCCGCTGGCCAGCATCAGCACGTTGCTCAGCATGGCGGCCAGCAGCGCCGAACGGTAGTACGGCGTGAAGCGGCGCAACGTGCCCCACAGCCAGTGGCTGTTCGGGTCGACGAGGATCAGCGCCTCGTGCTCCTTGCTGCTGGGTGCAAGCGGCTTGGGCGAGGCCACGAAGGCAAAACCGGTGTACTCGCCCGACAGCTCGGCTTCGGTGGCCTGGCAGCTGTGGCTCTCAGGCCCGGGCATCACCACGTCGTAGCTGTCGGGGCCCTTCTTGGCCGGCTTGCGCGCCACGATGATGGCGGCGTCGCCGTTCTTCAGCAGCAGCACGGCCGGCAGCAGCAGTGCGTGGATGTCGGAAATCTTGCGCTGGATCAGCCCGGCGTTGAAGCCGGCCTCGCGCATCACGCGCACAGCTTGGTCGGGGCCGAGCGGGCCTTCGAGCGGCGTGCCGGCCAAGAGCGACTCGGGAGAGCGCTCGCGGCCGTGGTGGCGATTCAGCCAGAGAAGCGCCTGCAGCAGCGCATCGCTACCGTGCGCCGCCGCCGAAGGCGCGTCTTTCCCCGCCAACGCAGCCGCGTTGGGATCGAGAAAGGGCTCTTGGCGTGCAGACATGGGTCAATCAGTGCGCGCGGCACTCGAGCGCCAGGCGCTCGAACTCGTTTTCGATGTCACGCACCAAGCCCGGCACGTCGAACAGCTTCGACTCACGGCCGTGCTCGGTGAGGTAGCGCTTGTAAGAGGCCACGCGCAGCGGGTTGTTGCCCAGCTGCACCGCGAGGCGCTCGTAGTCTTGCAGCGAAAAGGTCACCAGGTCGGGCAGGCCGACATTGGTGAGCAGGCTGCCGGCCATGCGGGAGATGTAGCTGCGGCCCGAGTAGGTGACGATGGGCAGGCCCATCCACAGCGCATCGCTGGCGGTGGTGCCGGCGTTGTACGGAAAGGTGTCGAGCATCACGTCGGCCAGCTGGAAGCGCGCCAGGTACTCGGGCGGCGCCACGCGCGGTGCCATGACCAGGCGCTCGTGGCCGATGCCGTGGGCGTCGGCTTCGCGGCGCATGTTGGCCAGCGCCCATTCGTTGTCGGCCAGCAGCCACAGCACGCTGTTCGGCACCTGCTTCAAGATGCGCATCCAGCTGCGGAACACCTCTTCGGTGAACTTGAAGGTGTTGTTGAACGAGCAGAAGACGAAGGCGTCTTCGGGCAAGCCATAGGCCGCGCGAGTGGGCTTGGGCGCCACCTCGCGCTGGCGGTCGCTCACCTGGTAGCAGTGCGGCACGTAGATCGGCCGCTCGGTCATGTAGGGCTGCAGCTCGGTGGGCATCACGAAGCGGTCGGCCAGGATCCAGTCGACGCCGGGCAGCGCGCAGGTGCCGGGCAGGCCGAGGTAGCTCACTTGAATAGGCGCGCCGCGCATGCCGACGATGGCCGGCCGGGCGCCATTGGTCAGCCCTTGCAGGTCGACCAGGATGTCGATGCCGTGGGCGGCGATCAGGCGCGCCGCAGTGGTGTCATCGACACCGCCGATCGGGATGTAGTGGTCGATGGCCTTGCGGATGCGCGCGCGAAGCGGCGTGCCGTCGTCGCGGCTCCACGAGAAGGCGTAGATCTCGAAGCGCTCGCGGTCGTGCAGCTCCAGCAGTTCGACCGACAGCAAACCCACGGCATGCATGTGCAGGTCGCCCGACAGGTAGCCGATGCGGATCTTGCCGGTGCGCTGGGGCTGGCCTTCGTGAAAGGGCACGGCCGGCGGCTTGGGCGTGCGCTCGTAGACGAAGCGCTGTGCCGACAGCAGCTGCACCGCCGGGTCGTCGCTCGCGCCCAGCATGGCCAGCACCGAGGTGCCGAGCAGCAGCTGGTTCTGCGTCAGCGCGCCCACCGGCTCGTAGACCGGCCAGGCGCACTTCTTCTGGCGCAGGTGCACGTAATGCTGGATCACGTCGTTCTGGTCGGGCTTGCGCTCGAGGCTGGCGCGCATGCAGCGCTCGGCCTCGTCGTAGCGCCGCTGCGTTTCATACAGCCGCGCCGAGTTGTTGATGGCGTGCAGGTAGAGCTCGATGGCGGCGTCGGCGCTGTCGGTCACCGTCTGCCACTGGGCCAGGGCTTCGTCGGGTCGGCCCAGGTGCTCGAGCTGGTGTCCCAGGTTGAGGCGCGCCTGCAGGAAGCCGGGGCTCAGCACCAACGCGCGCAGGTAGGCGCGCTCGGCGTCCACATGCCGACCGATGGCGCCTAGCAGCGTGCCCCAGTTGAAGCAGGCCACATGCTGCAGCGGCGAGACGGTGTGCGCTATCCAGGCTTCATACAGCGCCGCGCCGTCGGCGGTGCGGCCGGCCTGGCTCAGCGCCGACGCGCGGTTCATCAGCTCGGCAAGCGCCATCGCTCCCGAGCGGGCCAGGGCCAGCTCGCGGTCGAACTCCGACAAGGCAGCCGCGGCTGGACTTGCCGCCACGGCCGGGGGCTTCGCGGTCGACTTTTTCATGGGGAAACGATGGGCAGGTTCACGTCGATCGATTGTGGGCAGCGCCTTTCGCGGGCGGTCGAGCCATTAAGGGGGCAATTCAGCGGCTTTTCGGGGCCATTTCCGCACCGTTTCCGCGCCTGAACAGAGGATGACGCCCCGCGTCGGCAACAGCACAGTGCGGCTCAGGGAAATGCGGACTTCTGTCACGCTCGAGGCCCACCCGAGGGGCACAATCACCGCGATCCCCTCTCACCTCAGCCCAGGAGCGAACCCATGGCCAAAGCCGAAAAGACCACCAAGAAGCCAGCCGAACACGCTTTCCCCAGCACCCTCAAGACCTTCAAGACCGCCTCCGGCAAGACCGGCAGCTACTACTCGCTGCCCGAGCTGGCCAAGAAGTTCCCGAACGTGAACCAGTTGCCGATCTCGATCCGCATCGTGCTCGAGTCGGTGCTGCGCAACTGCGATGGCAAGAAGGTCACCGCCGACCACGTGGCGCAGCTGGCCAACTGGCAGCCCACTGCCGACCGCGTCGACGAGATCCCCTTCGTGGTGGCGCGCGTGGTGCTGCAAGACTTCACCGGCGTGCCGCTGCTGGCCGACCTGGCCGCCATGCGCAACGTGGCCGTCGACATGGGCAAGAACCCGCGCACCATCGAGCCGCTGGTGCCGGTCGACCTGGTGGTCGACCACTCGGTGATGGTCGACTACTACGGCACCAAGAACGCGCTCGACCTCAACATGAAGCTCGAGTTCGAGCGCAACAACGAGCGCTACCAGTTCATGAAGTGGGGCATGCAGGCCTTCGAGACCTTCGGCGTGGTGCCTCCGGGCTTCGGCATCGTGCACCAGGTGAACCTGGAGTACCTGGCGCGCGGCGTGCACAACAAGAACGGCGTGTACTACCCCGACTCGCTGGTCGGCACCGACAGCCACACGACCATGATCAACGGCATCGGCGTGGTGGCCTGGGGTGTGGGCGGCATCGAGGCCGAGGCCGGCATGCTGGGCCAGCCGGTGTACTTCCTCACGCCTGACGTGGTGGGCTTCGAACTCACCGGCAAGCTGCGCGAAGGCGTGACGGCCACCGACCTGGTGCTGACCGTGACCGAGCTGCTGCGCAAGGAGAAGGTGGTCGGCAAGTTCGTCGAGTTCTTCGGCGAAGGCACGAGCACGCTGTCTCTGCCCGACCGCGCCACCATCGGCAACATGGCGCCCGAATACGGCGCGACCATGGGCTTCTTCCCGGTGGATGAGAAGACCATCGAGTACTTCGAGGGCACGGGCCGCACCAAGACCGAGATCGAGGCCTTCGAGGCCTACTTCCGCGCGCAGAAGATGTTCGGCGTGCCGCGCTCGGGCGACATTCACTACTCGAAGGAAGTGTCGCTCGACCTGAGCACTGTCACGCCCTCCCTCGCCGGCCCGAAGCGCCCGCAAGACCGCATCGAGCTCGGCAAGATGCGCACCGAGTTCACCGAACTCTTCAGCAAGCCGGTGTCGGCCAACGGCTTCAACCAGCCGGCCGAGAACCTGCACAAGGCGTACAAGACGAAGAGCGGGCTCGAGGTGCACAACGGCGACGTGCTCATCGCCGCCATCACCTCGTGCACCAACACCTCCAACCCGGCCGTGCTGCTGGCCGCCGGCCTGTTGGCCAAGAAGGCGGTCGAAGCGGGCCTGACGGTCGCGCCGCACATCAAGACCTCGCTCGCGCCGGGCTCGCGCGTGGTGACCGAATACCTCGACAAGGCCGGACTCACGCAGTACCTCGACAAGCTCGGCTTCACGCTGGCCGGCTACGGCTGCACCACCTGCATCGGCAATGCCGGCGACCTGACGGCCGAGCTGAACGAGGTGATCACCGCCAACAACATGGTGTGCGCGGCCGTGCTGTCGGGCAACCGCAACTTCGAGGCGCGCATCCACCCGAACCTGAAGGCCAACTTCCTCGCGTCACCGCCGCTGGTGGTGGCCTACGCCATTGCCGGCAACGCCAACAAGGATCTGATGACCGAGCCGGTGGGCCAGGGCAAGAACGGCCGCGACATCTACCTCGGCGACATCTGGCCCAGCAGCGACGAGATCTACAAGCTGATGAAGTTCGCGATGAACGGCAAGGCCTTCCGCGAAAACTACGCGCAGGTGAAGACCAAGCCGGGCAAGCTCTGGGAAAACATCCAGGGCGTGAAGGGCGAGACCTACACCTGGCCCAAGAGCACCTACATCGCCAAGCCGCCCTTCTTCGACAGCTTCCACATGGAGCCGGGCCTGGCCGACTCGGGCGTGAAGGGCGCGCGGGCGATGGCGCTCTTCGGCGACTCGATCACCACCGACCACATCTCGCCGGCCGGCTCGATCAAGGAGCAGTCGCCCGCCGGCCAGTGGCTGAAGGAGCACAAGGTCGGCAAGGCAGACTTCAACAGCTACGGCTCACGCCGCGGCAACCACGACGTGATGGTGCGCGGCACCTTCGCCAACGTGCGCATCAAGAACCTGATGATCCCGGCCGGCCCCGATGGCAGCCGCGAAGAAGGCGGCGTGACGCTGTTCCAGCCCGGCAACGAGAAGATGTTCATCTACGACGCGGCGATGAAGTACATGGCCGAGAACACGCCGACCATCGTGTTTGCCGGTGAAGAGTACGGCACAGGTTCTTCGCGCGACTGGGCCGCCAAGGGCACGGCCCTGCTCGGCATCAAGGCTGTGGTGGCACGCAGCTACGAGCGCATCCACCGCGCCAACCTGGTCGGCATGGGCGTGCTGCCGCTGCAGTTCAAGGGCACCGACTCATGGCAAACGCTGGGCATCACCGGCGACGAGAAGTTCGACGTGCTGTTGGGCACCGAACTCAAGCCGCAGCAAGATGCCACGCTCGTGATCCACGACCTCGACGGCGGCACCCGCGACGTGCGCGTCACGCTGCGCATCGACACGCCGATCGAGGTCGACTACTACAAGCACGGCGGCATCTTGCCGTTCGTGCTGAGGCAGTTGCTGGCGGCTTGATCGGCATCACAAAACCAAAAGGAGACACGACATGGATCGCAGATCCCTGTTCGGAACCACCGCCACGCTGGGCCTGGGCGCGCTCGTCGGGTGCGCCCTGCCCGGCACAGCGCAGACCGGAAGCGCGAAGACGCCCTTCAGCGTGCCCGACACCTACATCCCCATCGTCGGCAGCGACATGGTGTTTCCGGTGCGGCGCATCTACTGCATCGGCCGCAACTACGCAGCGCATGCACGCGAGATGGGCTCCGACCCGACGCGCGAGCCGCCGTTCTTCTTCCAGAAGCCGACCGATGCGATCCAGAACGTGGCACCCGGCACCGTGGCCGACCACCCGTACCCGCCACTGACCAAGAACTACCACTACGAAGTGGAACTGGTCGCGGCCCTGAGCAAGGGTGGGCGCGACATCCCGATCGACAAGGCACTCGACCACGTCTACGCGTATGCCCTCGGCCTCGACATGACCCGCCGCGATCTGCAACGCGGCATGGGCGATCAGAAAAAGCCGTGGGAGATCGGCAAGAGCTTCGACCGTTCAGCACCCATCGGCCCATTGCACCTGGCCGCGCAGACCGGTGCGTTCACCAAGGGCAACATCTGGCTCAAGGTGAACGGCGAGACCAAGCAAAGCGCCGACCTCAACCAGATGATCTGGAGCGTGGCTGAGCAGATCAGCAAGCTGTCTGAAGCCTTCGAGCTGATGCCCGGCGACATCATCTATTCCGGCACGCCCGAGAACGTGGGGCCGGTGGTACGCGGCGACGTGATCGAGTGCCACGTCGATGGCCTACCCAACCTGAGCGTGAAGATCGTCTGACCTCGCAAGAGATGGTCGATGGATTCACGTTCTAGGATGAGGCGATTGACCTCTGGCTATGCCCATCGGAAAGCATCGTCTGCATTGACCAGCGACCTCTTCCGTCAGTTGTGTGTCGTGAGTTCCCACGCAGCACCTTGGCGTTGCGCGGGTGTCACATTTCAGATTGGAGCCGGCCGTGAGGCCTAACGCTCCGGTTCAGCAGCGGACCGTCCGCTGCCACCGGCTGTTAGGTGGCGTCTCACCGTCCATCCGTCTCCCAACAGCCCGGCTCAGCGACGGACGCGGTAGCGGATGTGTGTGGCCTCCGGCGTGTCGATCACCCGAACGATCTCCAGCTCGATGTGCGACGGCAACACCTCGAACAGCCGACGGCCACCACCGAACAGGACCGGAATCTGGTGAATTTGCAACTCATCCAGCACACCGGCCTCGAGCGCCCGTTGCGCCGTGTACGCGCCCAGCATCAGCACGTCGCGTTTCCCGGCGGCAGACTTCGCCAGCGCCATCGCGCTCTCGATCCCATCGGTCACGTACGTCACCAACGGATAGTTCGCGACGGACGGACCGGGCGGCCGGTGGCTGGGCACGAAGATCCGGACACCGTGATTGTCACCGCCCCAGTGATCGACCTGCTCCACGGTACGTCGACCCGCCAGTATTGCGCCGGGAGCGTTCCATTCGTCCCACAGCTCCCCGGTCGGCCCCGACGGCCGGGAGAAGTCCCCGTACCACTCGTGCAGCCGCATGAACTCGTCGCCGCCGGGGTTGCCTACTTCGTCGTTCGGACCTGCGATATACCCGTCGAGTGACATCGACATGTAGAGCACTGATGCAGACACTTCGACCTCCTATGAATTGACTGTTTCCACCGTCCACCTAACTATGTATCGGGCGACAGTTTTGCTGCGTATCCCGGTGACGAAAAGCAAGCGTCGCAAAGTGCCTTGCAGAATTGGATTGCATTCCTATCTGGACGCAATTGCAGTGTGCGTATTGATCCGGCAAAAGCAGCAACCACCTTGGTGACCGACGCCAGCCAGCGTTGGCCAGCTTACTGATGGCCCGGAGCGATGTCGATCGGAGTCGCGCATGCCGAGTCAGTTAATCAATCGCAGGTGAGATTTTGCAACCGCTTCTCCGCGTCGCAAGCGCGCTGTAGTCGGTCTTCATGACAGGCAGGCAAACGGAGGTGTGCTGAGTTCGTCGCCAATCAAGCCAGCTTTTGTTCGCGTTCAGCCCAAGTGCTGCGTGAACAACGCCTCGCTGAAACCGACGGTGATCTGGCCGTCGGCCCACTGCACCACGGGGCGCTTGATGACGCTCGGTTGATCGAGCATCACCCGCTTGGCCGATGCTGCATCGGTGACCGACGCCTTCGTCGCATCGTCGAGCTTGCGCCAGGTCGTGCCCTGGCGGTTCAGCACCTTCTCCCAACCCACCGCGTTCATCCAGCGGTCGAGTTCGGCGGCGGGCACGCCCTGCTTCTTGAAGTCATGCCATGCGATGTCGACCTGGTGGTCGGCCAGCCAGGTGCGGGCTTTCTTGACGGTGTCGCAATTGGGAATGCCGTAGACAGTGATGCTCATGGGTCAGGGTGCGTCTCGAGGATGTTCA
>Ga0307515_10012272_pt1 | contig 16133 bp, 20 predicted proteins | sample 17_EM_MG_FD_194513 | JGI IMG/M metagenome (GOLD analysis project Ga0307515, IMG submission 194513) | Populus trichocarpa ectomycorrhiza microbial communities from riparian zone in the Pacific Northwest, United States - 17_EM | ecosystem: Host-associated > Plants > Roots > Unclassified | place...
ACACCATAAAACCATTTAATACAAAACCAGAACCATAAAAAATATTATCCAGATGTATTTTTACACAACAACCAACAAACGCAATATTAAAGCCCAATTGGAGTAAAGCAAGAACAGACACAAGATTTCGTCGAACTTCTGGAGCGTAGAGCACATCATGAAGATAAAGTGTGTGACCGCCCCGCAAATCCAGTTTGCAGGTACCGATCCCAAGCACAGCAGCGGAAGCATTATTCCCCATGTATATGTATCTACTTCCCTTTGGAATTCGACGGAATTCCACAAAGGTTGTTCGATCCCTTGCTATGTGGTCAGTTGCTCTTGACTCTATAGTCCAAAAAGGAACAGATTCAGCAAGCATTAAACAACTACTAACGTATAAGTTAGAGGGATGATTGTGGTTAAACATTACCTTTGGCTCAATGCAATTACGAGCAAAGTGACCAGGTTTACCACAATTGAAACAATTCATATTCTTGTCTTTCTTACCGCCGTGTTTCCCACGCTTGCGCTTATGTCCACTACTACTTGCTTCTATTCCTCTCTTGCCATATTTGGGACCTTTAGCCTTACCCTTTTTTATATTTAGAGCCATATGCTCTACGCATCTTAGTCTCATATATAAAAGCCTCGTTTATAGGCTTCTCAGCGTGAAGTCGATCTTCTTCAAGCTCGACATGACGAGCAACATCATCAAATGTCTTGATGTTGTCATTGTGGGTAAGGTTAACACGCATGTGTTCCCAATTGCTTGGCAAAGAGTGGATAACTGCTTGGACTTGTTGTTCATCAGTCATCTCATGTCCAGCACCTCTTAATTCACTGATCATGTTAGACATGACCGTAAGATGCTGCCTCATTGTCTGATTTTGGCGCTTCTTATAACCATCGAATTTGAGAGTTAGCTGGCGAAGTCTAGTAGTGGAGATTCCTCCATACTGAATCTTTACTGCGTCCCAAACAGATTGAGCTGAACGATGCCTTTCAAAACGCAGGATAATATCATTTCTCATGCTGCTCAACATCAAAATGCGAGCTACACGATCTTTGCGCTTATAGGTTTGATATGCTTCCATATCAAGCTTGTGCTGAGCAGTGTTTCCTTGCTCAGGTTCAGCCATCGGTTGTGTAATTGTTTCCAGCATTTCTTGCTCTTCCAGGAGATACTCAATCTTACGATGCCAAACATCGTAATTCTTTTCACTTAGTTTGTCTCCATGGTTCAAATCAGCAATAATGCTCTTAGATGCAGCCATATTAAGCTCTATTGACAGCAATTACAAATATTAGTATCTAGTACAGTTTAATTGACATATTTTGCCACTCCATTCCAAATTAAACAAATAATAATCTAACACATACAATAGAAATGAAAAAGAATGTTAAACATTTAATCAATTTCTACTTGTATGGTCTAATTATTATTGGAAATTTAAACGAGTGCAAAATTATAGTTATTAGTTTCAACTAACAACTCCCACTAATCAGGTTGCATATATTATCATATATATGCATATAATGTAATTAAAACTTAAATTACATAAAATATTCAGTTCACAATTAAACAACCATTCATCTTAAAAAAAAATACAATATTAAGAATAATAAATTTCAGAATTATTTTATATTTTAGGCACATAAGTAGGGTCTCCAATTACGTCATCCACTTCATCAAAGTCATCTCCTCCAAGTTCATTCTGCTCAAACCATGGAATGAATTTAGCAGCAGCATCCAAACGACCTGCGCTTCTTCCAGTGCGTCATATACCCTTTTCGGCATACTGACGTTTCCTCTCAAGCAGCATTTTATCAGCGAGATTGTTGAAATCTAAGGATTCCAGCCTATATTCCAACGATAGTCGCACCGGCATCTATTCTTCAGGTAGAGAATTGAGAACGATTAACATTTGATGTTCCATGTAGAATTCATAAACACCACTCATAGCCAGTCTAATCATCCAATGATACATGTAATCAATGTGCTCTTGAATTTTGTGAACAGGATTAAAGGCATAACCCAATAAATGATCAATTTGTTGTTGCCTATCCACTACAACAAAATAGTCCAAAAAACACATAAATTTTATACTTAATATTTAATTAAAGCATATATCATTATATATGTTAAAAAACAAATACGGAAATTAAGCAATTTATTTTAACATTAAATAAATTGCTCCACAATTTGACAATTTATATTAACAAAAAAAATATTAATTGTCTTAATATTATTCTTAATATTAATATATATTAATAATTATTAATATATACTAACTGCCACACATCTTTTAAAAGACGTGTTTATATATTAACAACGTTAATATATATTAACTGCCGAATGGCAGTTAATATATGTACACATCTTTTAAAAGATGTGTTTAACTTTAACTTGAACACATCTTTTAAAAGATGTGTTTAACTTTAACTTGAACACATCTTTTAAAAGATGTGTTCATTCGGTTTTCCATTTTTTTTTTTTTGTTAATAACTGCCAAATGGCAGTTAATTAACTGCCACTTGGCAGTCCCAATTGACTACCCCCAATGATAATATTAACTGCCCAATGGCAGTTACACATCTTTGAAAATATATGTTTTTTCGGGTGGTTATTGTATTATTATTTTTAAAAAAAAAATTGACATGTCAAAGTCCAATTGGCTATTATCAATTTGAAATGGAAATGACAGTTTTTAATCTCCATTTCCATCATCAATTCACACATGAATTGATAATAAAATTACACAACTAACATGCAAAAAGTTTTTTCTAATTAATAATAGAAAAGACAAATTCATAACTAAATTACTTCATAAAATTTTGTAAATTCAAAATTCTTAATGGAAGTAATCTTTTAACACAATTTACATTTATCGTTCATGTAATAATAGATATACTGCATAAAAACAATATTAAAAACCATGACTCTGATACCAATGTAGATCAGAAAGGAAAACTTACTTGTGAGAATTTGCTTTCTTATTCCTGGATCAATTACTTCAGTGCCACTTCAATTACTAGAACCAAAGTGATATTCCACAGTACGAACGTCTTTGTAAATCTTGTCAAGTTAATGCAGAGAGTCAAGATGGGAGAAGAGAAAGAGAGAACTATGTTCTTTCAATAATGAAAAACTTGTTATTTCCTTATGGGTTATGTCCCTTTATATATGATTAGAGGAGGCGGTTACTTCCTTTAGTAACTTCTCTAATAACTTGGACCAGGCTCATCCATCATGGGCGGACCAGGCCTAACCCAATAACCAACACCCTCAATCACTAGACAACACATGTGGTCAATGGACCTTCGGTGTGGCGCCAATGACCTTTTGTTTTCTTCTTCTTTTCTTTCTCTTCTTTAATTTTCACGTTGGACCTTATAAATATAAAAATCGACATTTCAATTTGTTTTTTTTCTTCTGATTTGGTCCATGTTCTCTTGATTTTTTTTTTATATGAAAGCATTTATAAAATTGGATTTTTTTTATTGCATCCTTTGATTTTCTCATATGTTAGATTTTGTTCATATTCTCTTGATTGCTATTTGTTTTATTTGAGATCTTTTTTAAAATTCATTTTTTACGATTTCATTCTTTTACTGGTTTTTTCTTATTAGATTTTATTTCTATTCTTTTGATTGCTATTTTTTATTTTGGAAAACTTTTTAAATTTATATTTTTTTTCGGTTTCATCTTTTAGTATTAAATTGATTGGGAGTTGAGATTCTTGACTGAGTTTAGGTCTAGGATTTAATGGGTTTGGAGTTTGAGAGATTAATCCAGATTTAAGAGATTCATCTAAGTTTGCTTGTTTTTTTTTTCCTTTTTTAAAGCTCATGTTTTTTTTCCGGTTTCATTCTTAAGCATTTATTTAATTGAATATTGAGCTCTATTATCTTTTTATTATTTTCTTTGTATAAGATTTTTCACTAATTTTTAAATTGACCTACGTTTTCCTTGTTATTTTATTTTATTTTTCGTTCTTTGTTGAATTTATTCTTTTTGAAATAACTTTTTTTTAATTAAATGACATTATCTGATTAGATATAAACACTAGATGCTCACTTCATTATATTTTGTTTGGTTTGCTTCCAGGGTAATTACTTTAGCGGAGCATGCAACTTTTTTTAATGTCGTAGACTCGCAGTGTGACCTTTTACAACGATGTTAAAAATCATCTCGGTGTGATCTTTTTGGTGGTGGAGCGGTGTCAGCGACAGATTGACGGTGGGTCTCCAACGAGCTTGTTTATTCTTCTCTAGATTATGATATTGGGAGCTCATTTTTTATATTTAATTATTGCTTTTTTTTTATTCCTTTATTTATTGTTGATGCTTTTTTCTTTTTATCATATTATTAAATTAAACAAGCTAATTGAACCCAGTTAAGTCACTAAATCAAGTGTATGATTTCTCTTGCATCTTTAAAAATGTTGGTGTCGCCTAAACATCCTTTCTTTAGGTTTGAAATAATTGATCCGGCCCCACGGCGTAACATAGATCACCTAACTAGTTACTACTATACTAAGAGAACCAAAAATTGAAAAGTTGAGAAAAGAAATTGATGCTATAATACATGCAATGTGAAGTGTGTGAATTCATTTAAATTTGTGTTATAAAGTTAGATATAAAGATTTATATAATTTGTACTAAAATAAATCTTGGACTTGATTGATTTTTTTCATTTAATTTTCCATGCTTGTTGATGATCTTCATATAAACATGTTTAAACTTGTTCTCAATAATTGAGAATAATAGAATGACTTAGGTTGTACTTTAGCCAACCTTTCCTCTGTGTGTGTGTGTGTGTGTGTGTGGCAGAACACGACAGTAACTGTAGGGATTACAACATTGGAATAATCCTACATTAATTTCTTATTCAGATATATACATGCTATACATTCTATAATATCCCCTCTCAAGCTAAGGGTGAAGGATCGACCCGAAGCTTGAATCGAAAAGCAGTAAAGGATGTAACAGAAAGCAGTTTGGTGAAGATATTAGCAAGTTGATCTTGAGAGGGGATAAAACGAATTTGATTCTCTTTCTTTGCAACCCGGTCGCGAACAAAGTGATAATCTACCTCAAACATGCTTAGTACGAGCATGGAAAATTGGATTTGTGAAGAGATAGGTCGCGCTAAGGTTATCACACCAAATAGTAGGAGCTGAGACGGAGGGAACCTATAGATCTGTTAACAAATATTGAAGCCAAATGACCTCAGCAGTACCGTCAGCTAAGGTTTTATACACAGCTTCAGTAGTGGAGCGAGCAACTGTGCGTTGCTTGCTGGATTTCCATGAAATCGGTGTCTGACCAAAGAAGACAAGGTAGCCACTCGTAAACTTGCGATCATCAATACTACCAGCCAATCTGCACCTGTAAAACCATGGAGAGCAAAAGAGGAACCGCGAGTGATATGGAAACTGTAAGAAGCCGTACCTTTAAGGTAGCGTAAAATACGCTTAATAACAGTTCAATGAGAGTCTGTACGAGCATGCATAAATTGAAAAACTCTGTTAACAGTAAAACGGATATCTGGGTGGGTGAAGGTAAGATACTGAAGAGCACCCATGATTTGATGAAACCTTGTAGGATTAGAGAATGAAGTATCTGGCAATATAGTAACTTTCGAAGGAGAGACTAGAGTGTCAACGGGTTTGCAAGAAGGCATACTAGCCCGAGTAAGGATGTCAAGAATATATTTGTGCTGATGAAGCATCAAACCCATACCTGTAGACTGAACTTTAATACCCAGAAAGTAGTGAACTGCCTAAGTCACAAAGCTTTAAATAAGAGCTTAGTAACTGTATTAGGCGATGGAGCATACTAGAGTTGCTACCCGTAAGCAGGATATTATTAACATACACCAGAAGATAAAAGGTATTAGTGCCATCAAACAAGATAAACAGGGAGGTGTCAACCTTGGAGGCAAGAAAACCAATGGAGAGCAAAAAATCACTCAGATGAGTGTACCATGCCCTCGGTGCTTGTTTTAAACCATACAATGACTTGTGCAATGTGCACATATGAGATGGAAGAGTAGAGTCAACAAAACCTGTAGGTTGTTTCATATAGACCTTGTCAGTAAGAATGCCATTGAGAAAGACATTATGAATATCAAGTTGATGAATCTTTTAATTGCACGAAACCGCAATGGAGAAGACAATCGGATGATGGCTTGCTTAATAACTGGGCTGAAGGTTTCACAATAATCAACGCCTTCTTGTTGGGTAAAGCCTATAGCAACAAGGCGTGCTCTATAACTCTCAATGCTGCCATCAGCACGACGCTTGATCCGATACACCCATCTGCTGCCAATAATGTTCATCAAAGGATGAAAGGGAACTAAAGACCAAGTGTGATTAAAGTGCAAAGCCTTGATCTCATTTCATATAGCATCATGCCAAATGATATACTTGTCAGCATCAGAGAAAGCAAGAGGTTCTGAAGAGGGAGAGTGTAGTACCCGGGGGGAAGCAGTAACACTGGTAGTGGAAGCAATCAAATTGGCTGTCTTCGGCTTCCGCGGTCGAAGAACCATAGGGTGTTTGCTGGTTAAGGGCGGCGACATAGGAGAAAAAGATAGCCATAAGATGTCCTGCTGCAGCGGATAGGAGGAGAAATCAACAACAAGATCTAGGACAGTCGAAGGGGCTAAGGGAGAATCTGCCGCAAGCAGAGGTAGAGTCGGTAGTAGCTTGGACACTGGCCAAATAAGGAGGAGCAGAGGAAGAACCAGAGGTTGTCCCAACACCAGCAGAGGGGGTCACGCAAGAAGGTGGGGGTAACTGATTTACAAGTTGTATCTGCAGTACAATGGTTAGATAAACATGCATGTGATGATGGGTAAGAGAGGGGTGAATGCTGTGGCAGGTGGGCTGTTTGTGGTGGGAGGGCTGTATGGGTAGGGAATAACGGTGAATGGAGTAGATTTGGGAGGATATTAGTGGCAGTTTGGGTAGGGGGAGTGGAGGAAACCTTTGTAATCTGTTTAGAATTATCAAATAGAAACACATGTTAATGAAAGCGGGCATGACAAGAGATATAAATGCGTTGAGATGCAATGTCAAAACACCGATAACCAAGGTGCGAGGAGTTGTAACCAAGAAACACACATGAAAAGGAACGAAAATCCAATTTATGATTGTTACAGTGTTGCAAAAAAGGGAAAATGGAGACACCCAAAAGTACGCAAAAAATGATAATCAAGAGACCATAGAAACAAACAATCAAACAAAGATCTATTTGCAAGAACAGGAGTAGGCATGCAATTTATAAGATAAACCAAGGTTTAAAAAGCATAATTCCATAATCAGAATGGTGCTTTGCATTGCCTTAGAAGAGTAAGTCCTGTTTCGACAATATGCCTATGACAACGTTCTACCGTGCCATTTTGTTCATGAGTGTGAGGACAAATCAGATGATGTTGAATACCAATGGTCTTAAAGAAAGTTGACAGTTTACATTATTTACTGCCCCAATCAGTTTGAACAGATTTTATTTTTAATGAAAATTGACGCTTAACGAGAGTCTGTAATTGGTGAAAGACAAAATAAACATCAGACTTGGCAACAAGATGATAATACCATATATATTTTATGTATGCATCAACAAAGATAACAAAATAATGATAGCCAAAGTTGACAGTTTGCGTTATTCACCGCCCCAATCAGTTTGAACAAATTTTATTTTTAATGAAAATTGACGCTTATTGAGAGTCTGTAATTGGTGAAAGACAAAATAAACATCAGACTTGGCAACAAGATGATAATACCATATATATTTTGTGTATGCATCAACAAAGATAACAAAATAACGATAGCCATCCAAAGAAAAAAGGGGAGCAGGACCCCATACATCACTAAAAATTTATTCAAGTGGAGCAGAGGTTTTGTGACCCGTAGGTCCTAAAGACAAACATGATGATTTTTCTAATGGACAACTTTGACATTGAAGATTAAGATGTTTGTTGTTATAAATAATCTTATTTTTTAAGACTAACAATGAAAAATACAAGAGGTAGGATGACCTAGTCGACGATGCCATAAATTGACAGAAGCAGAAATGCAGGGAGGCCAATAGGCTAGAGGAACTAATGTGACGAAAGACCTGGACAAAGTATAAAGACCATCTTGACTCTGACTTGAGAGAAGGAATTCATTGGTGTTGAGATCCTTGACATAAAACACAAAAGGGTGAAATTCAAAATAAACATTGTTATCAAGACAAAATTTTTGAACAGAAAGCAAATGTTTCCTGATTGCAGGAATATGAAGAACAACACTAGACAAAGTGAAAGAACGATGAGGTGTATATATTTTTGAATGACCGAAATGAGATATGGGGAGTCCCTTACCATTCTCAATTTTGATCTTTTCTAGCACACATGTTTTTTTCCATCTTCTTCCTATATCTTTTCATCTCATTGTATATGACTAACACTATAGCAAAATAATATGAAATACTCTCTGATTCAAGTATATGCAATTTTTCATAGTCACCTTGTAATTTTTATAGGCCTACCTTTTTTACATTATCAGCTATATGGTTTGATTGTTGTAAAACTTTCCATACTTGCTTGGCGATGATTGTGTTAGCCACTATCTCAAAAGTGGCTTCAGCGAGACATTGGTAAATGATCATGAGTGCATGTTGATCATTCTTTTGTTCCTTTTACATGGCCTCCCTTTGGGCTGAAGTCAACATTACTCCTTTTATAGGCTTTTCAAAGCCTTTTTCAACCATTTCCCACACATCTTGGCAACCTAGCCAAGTTTTCACACGGATACACCAAATTTCATAATTATCTTTTGTCAAACAAGGACATTGAAGTGAAAAGTTTGGATTGGTCATGTCAAATAATCAGAACAAGCTCTGATACCAGTTGTTGGAAGAAAATTAGTGCAATAGTTTAATATAGATATTAATGCTAAATTGCAAAGCTAAAGAATAAGAAGAAATTTGAGGGGAAGATATGTTTTATTAAGTGTTTTTTCTCTTCTATACATTTATTTTCTATCTTTTACTCTTATGTTTATGCTTCTGATTACAAGCCTATTTATAGACCTAAAGTCCTAGACAATCAAGGAATTAAACTAAGCAAAGGAAAACCTAAAATGACTAGGAAAAGTAGTTATACTTGTAAGCCCCCGTTAAAATATTTTGAAATGTTAAGAATTTAACCTAGAGATTAAAAAAAAAAAGGTTAGGCTAATTCTAAATAAACTTAAATTAAATTAAATGATAAGGAGTGAAGTTAAAAGTGATAAAAGAGTACATAACACAATTTTTTAAAAGAGAAAAGAAGTGGGGACAAAAACAAAACAATTGAACCATATAGGGTTAATGTGTAAATAAGAAAAATTAGAGTTATAAATACACCATTCTTTTCTTTCCAAGGTCGGCAATATATAGAGAAAGAAAGGGGAGGGATATCTTCATTTCATTTCACCTAAATTAGAGGGAAATCACTAAAATTAACAAGGTTTATGCGAGATTAAGGTTACCTGGCAGGGGAAACTTCATCTAGGGAAGAAATTAGCAAGATTAAGTGAAAGAATTGTGAGAGTTAGAGAGAGAAAGAGGCCAGTCATGAGGAAGAAGGGAGAGGAGTCAAAAAACTTCGACTGGTTGAGAATCAAAGTTCATTTTATCACCAGGTAAGAGGCTATAGATTTGAATATGCAAGCCTAATTGAATTCAATCAAGAATTGATGCTTTAATCATGAATTTTATATTAGGGTTTTTAGGTGGATTTTAGGAATATTGAGAAATTGTTATGAAATGATGGAATTGAGTTAGTGTAGATTTGAAATAACTTAAAACCATGAATAATTAGGGAAAAATTGAAGTGCTGGTTGGCATAGGGTGCCAACCACATTATGTTATTGTTAGTGTGAATTAGATTGATTAGTTTTAGAATGTTATATTTAGTGATGTTATATGATATTTAACATGACATTGATTATTTTAAATTCTAAGAACTCAACTAGAAATGTTTAGTTGTTCATGGAACCCATAGATGAAAACTAGATAATTTCATCTCTTAACTTCCAAAGGAGATTAGAGCATGAAAATAATAAAATTTGGGATATGTATCTTCATAAAAGTTATAGAAATAGATGTTAGCTTTCCAATGGAATTGACCTTGCTTAATTTAGAGTTCTGAAACTTCAGATATGGATAACAATTTAAGGGGAGGATAGGCTAGGAACTGTACTGGACAATTTTGACAAGTAATGATAATGGATAGTTCGGGTGCGTAAATGGCGGAATTGGGCTTCCCTTCCTTCAGTAAAAATGTATTACTGTATCTTAGCTTTTTGTGCAAACAAGCCATGTTTGAAAACAAACTTTATAACCTTAGTTATGATTTAAACAAAGAACAATGTTCTTGAATGATTAAATTAAGTTGGCTTACTCTATTTATAAATTGTTCTTAATGTAAGACCAAATTGGTAAAGGTTGTAATAATGAAGTTCATGTATGCATGCATGTGTATTGAGAATTTTAAAAGTTTTTATTTATTTATTTTTAGGAGTAAACTAAGAAAAAAGATTGAATGAGGAATTGAAATGGGAATTCAATAAAACTTAAATTGTAAAGGATGAATTAGTTGAAAGAAATCAACATAGATTATTATTATGTAGAATGTGGATTGAGTGAGAAATAATGTGATATACTTGTTGGTACATGAGAGGCCATAGGAGCTGTGCAGCAGTAGAGAGGTACTAGTAGAGTGACGACAACAGGTAGATCCTTAACACCTATATTTCTAATTCATTTCATTATTAGAAATGTTAGTTCCTTGTGATTTTGTATTATTTGCAAAGTTGATAGTGAAAGGAAATACCTAGATGAACTTAATTAGCTATTTAGGGTTGGGAATAGTTAATGATATCAATGAGATTACATTGATATTGAGACTTATTTAAATTTGATTAGATACTCTGATTATGGATGCTAATGATGTCAAAGGGTCTTTGACATCAACATTTCCAAATGATGAATTGAGATCTTATAACAGATTTGATTACCTATTACAGGTTGGGAATAGTTAATGATATCAATTGGATTACATTGATATCGACACTTAAATTTAATTAGTTACTCCTAGTATAAAGGCTAATTATGTCAAGGGGACCTTAACATTGACATTTCCAAGACATGAATTTAAATATTATGATGGGCTAGATTAGCTATTCCGTATTGGGAATAGTTAATGATATCAATGAGATACATTGATATTGATAATTGCAATGAAATTGAGTAGTCAATCCTGATAGAGGAGACTAATGATACTAATGTAATCCATTAGTATTGACATCACCATCCCAAAGAGTTGGGTGATAGAAAGTACTTGATTTACTATTTTTGAAAAAAAAAGGTGAGCTAAGGATACCAATGTGGACATCTAAGTATTGGCATGTTTACTAAATATACTAATTAGTTATTTGAACTTGTGAAGCAACTAAGTTTAATAATTGTGGTTGATCTATGTTATTAATCTTTAGGAGAACATTCAATCAAATCAAACATAGACTGCGGACAATTATGTTTTCTTAATTAATTATTTATATAGTTCTTAAGGCTGCCATTGAATTAAATTACTAGTGCGAACACTGTGGTTGTTTGATGGTTAGGGTTAGTTATATGGTGGATCCGTTAACTAACTAATGTTAAGAAGAGATAAATATTTAGAATATAAATTGATGTCTCATTTCCATGATCAGTTCTAATTTCTGTAGGTGGAAGTTTACTTGTGACCAAGGTTTGTTCTCTTGATAATTTTCTGATTTTATTTAATTTTGCTTGATAGTTTTTTGTTTTCTTTTGCTTTAGCCTAGATAACATCCAAATCCCCCAAATTGCATATCAGCTATCATAAAAATTAGACTTGAACCTTTCTCGTGGGATCGACCCCTTGCTTGCTCTATACTATCTTGTGTGTTGTGTTTTAAGCTAGGGTAATTAATTTGGGCGACTACGACATCGCAACAAATTTTGGCGCCGTTGTTGGGGAAGTAATTTTAGTTGATTCTTATGCTATTATTTTTATTTACTATGATTGTTGTTTATTTTTCTGAAAAAAAAAGAGAAACAAAATTTTTGCTTGCTGCGGTACTATTCATTTACGGCAGCGGTATTGTTCAAAATAGATTTTTTGGTGGAATTAGGTATCATCCTTTTGTTTTCTAAAGGGAAACGATGTTCTGAACACCCAGCCCTATCGAGGCCAAATTCGGCTGTTTTCTAGGACCCCTTGCTTGCTCTATACTATCTTGTATGTTGTGTTTTAAGATAGGGTAATTAATTTGTGCGACTACAACATCGCAATAAATTTTGGCGCCGTTGCTGGGGAAGTAATTTTAGTTGATTCTTGTGCTATTATTTTTATTTACTGTGATTGTTGTTTATTTTTCTGGAAAAAAAAAGAGAAACAAAATTTTTGCTGGCTGCGGTACTATTCATTTACGGCAGCGGTATTGTTCAAAATATATTTTTTGGTGGAATTAGGTATCATCCTTTTGTTTTCTAAAGGGAAACGATGTTCTGAACACCCAGCCCTATCGAGGCCAAATTTGACTGTTTTCTAGGGTTTTTAGGCAGTTTTAGTTTTCTAGCGTAGGATTTTCATACAATTTGCATTGTTTTCGATCTCATATGTGGTTGGTTTTTCTTTTGAGTTTTCTTAATAATTTATGCATGTAACCCGTTCTACTAACCAAAGTCAAGTGCAGGTGGTTCTCAAAATAGAAAACATTTTATGCAGGTTACGAAAGGAAGCTCGCGTCAACACCATGACTGTTGCATGACAACAAACACTCAAGGAGCTTGCTGCTCCTAACGTAAAAAATCAACCATTGTGCATAAACATCGACAATAATGTAAACTTCGAGCTCAAATCTGGTTTTATACATTTGCTACCAACATTCAATGGTCTTGTAGGAGAAGATCCTCATACTCATCTCAAGGAGTTCTATATGGTTTGCGTTGGCATGAAACCGAATGGAGTTAATGAAGAACAGGTTAAGTTGAAAGCTTTCCCTTTCTCTTTAAAAGGGGCAACAAAGTCATGTTTTTTCTCTATTCTCCCAGGTTCCATTGGAACTTGGAATGGCATGAAGAATATCTTTCTTGAAAAATATTTCCCAGCATCTCAAGTTGCCAACATAAGGAAAGAAGTATGTGGGATTTGGCAATCTCATGGCGAGACACTCTCCAAGTATTGGGAAAGATTTAAGCAACTATACATTCAACACCCTCATCATTAAATACCCGATCAACTGCTCATTCAATATTTCTATGAAAGATTGATACCTACTGACCGTAGTATCATTGATGCTGCAAGTGGAGGGGCATTGGTGGATAAGACACTCGAGGCTGCATGCCAAATGATCTCAAATGTGGCAGCCAACTCGAAATAGTTTGGCGCCTGTGGAGACTTTGCAAACAAACGAGTAAATGAGGTAAGTATTTCTAACCTTGAAAATAAAGTTAATGATCTTACTTCTCTTGTGCGTTCTTTGGTTTGTGGCAATGTACAGTAGGTGAAAGTTTGTAGCATATGCTCCTTACAAGGACATACCTCAGATATGTGCCCAACAATGCAAGAATAATCACATTGAACAAGCTCATGCAGTTGATGGAGGATTCAACGGACAGCCCCAGCGTAAATATGATCCCTTTTCCAACACGTACAATCCTGGATGGAGAGATCATCCCAACTTACACTATGGGAACCCACCTCAACAAGGCAATTAAGGCCGATAGTTCCATCCCCATGGATTTAAACCCCAACAGAATTATCAAGCAAGACAGCCCCCTTCATTCACAAACTCCAATGTTATGGGGTTGTCATCTAATGATGATCTTTATGAAATGATGAAAACTTTGGCTTCTAACATTGTGACCTTGCAACAAATTTTCATGTCTTTTCAACAGGAAACAAGGTCAAGTATTCACAACTTTGACAAGCAAATGGGGCAAGTTGCTTCAAGTATGGGGAAATTGGAAGCACAAATGAATGGAAAATTGCCCTCCCAAGCATTGAATCCAAAAGAGAATGTTAGTGCGATCATGCTGCAAAGTGGGAAAGAACTTGAAAGGCAAAGGTCAAAACAAATTGAGATGAAGGAAGAATAAGAGATAGAAACCGAATTGAGTACAAAGAAGAAACACCCTCCTCCTCCAAAAACTGAAACAACGACCAACACTCCAAAGGTAACTCCTCACTCAATGAATTCCAGTTTTAAAACAATTCCACCCTTTTCCTGTGAGTTCTTCTAGGTCAAAGAAAGAGGACAAAGAAAAAGAGATTTTAGAGGTTTTCAAGAAAGTAGAACTCAACATTCCTTTGCTTGATGCTATCAAGCAATTTCCCAAGTATGCCAAATTCTTGAAAGAGTTGTGTATTACCAAGAGAGCTTTCAAACTGAAAGGTCATGAAATGGTAAGTATGGGTGAAGTTGTATCTGCTGTTGTTCAAAAGAATATGCCTTGAAGCAAAAAGACCCAGGTGTGTTTACTATCCCATGTGTTATTAGTAATGCTAGTTTTAAAAGTGCCTTATGCGATTTAGGTGCATCCATTAGTCTCATGCCTAAACATGTTTATGATTCTCTTAGTTTGAACCTTTGAACAAAACTAGCTTTGTAATACAACTTGCAGATCGTAGTTTTCTTTATCCATTTGGTGTGATAGAAGATGTCCTAGTCAAGATTGATAGTTTGGTTATTCTATGCGACTTTTATATTCTTGAGATGGAACATGATTCTTGTGACTCCTTAAACAACACTTTTATATTGTTTGGGAGACCATTTTTGAAAACTGCCAATACAAAAATTGATTGTGGTAAGGATACTTTGTCCATGGAAATAGGAGATGAAAAAATTGAATTTAATTTTTATGATGCAATGACATATCCTTATAGCAATGTTTATTCTATCACATGTTATGACCAAGTTGATAAGTGTGCAGCAAGTTTGTGATTTTGATTGTAAGGATGGATTAAGCGTAGCTTTGAGCTATGACTATGATTTTACCAAGATAGAAAAGATGGAGAGGCATATATGTGTTCCCCAAAACATGCACGAATCAGCATTGGCTTTGCAAGCTTGCAAATTGTCCCTCATGATGCAGGAGTCATTTAACCCATCACGGACAGTAAATGGGTGGCGCCTATCCTTTTGGTACCCAAAAAGACTGGAACCATATTAGAAGAGATACAAAATGATGCTTATAAGAATGCAAGGATTTGCAAAGAAAAGACTAAGAGTCTCCATGACTGAATGATTACAAAAAAAGAGTTTAATGTTGGAGACAAACTCCTTCTTTATCATTCGCGTTTGAAACTTTTTCCTGGTTGGATGGCAGAACTCACCGCTTATGTGGAGTTAGCTGAATCAATCTATAAAGAATGAGCATGCAGCATGTCAAGCCAATGACATAAAACAAAAGCGCTTACTGGGAGGCAACCCAGCAAAAAGAAAAAAAAATCAGATTTGCTTTCTTTTTCTTTATCTTTTAGTTTTTGCATTTTACTTTATTTTTATCATTCCCTTATATTCATTTTCTTTTATTTCAACATTGAGGACAATGTTGTGTTTTAAGTGTGGGGGTATTGGGAGAATGTTGATTTTTGTATTTGATTTTCTTTGTTGTTCCAATAATAAAAAAAAATTCTATGTTTGATCTTTTGAACTCCTATTGGTTTATGAGAATGTGAGTATTATATATGTGAATTAATTGAGATAGATAAAGATATAAATCGAATGAAGGAGTGTGCATGCAAGTTTTAAGGTTTAATTGGTTTAGGGATTGACTTTGAGAATATGCCATGTTGACTTTATGGTGTTATACCAATGCAAGCTTTTGAGCCTTCAACATTATATTCTTTAATTGTTCATTCTTTCAATGATATGTATCTCTAGAACTTGCTTCATATCTTGTTAAGATTACATTCGCATTACATATATACATGAAGATGATAAAGACATTAGGAATTTTAACAACTTGAGCCAAAAAGCCAACCTAAAGCATATTATCTTTAGTGAGAGCCCATTTTGAGCTTGTTTATCTATTCTTTGCTTTATCCATGTATAAGCCCTAACTTTTTATATGTTTTCCTTTTCCCC
>Ga0307515_10012273_pt1 | contig 16132 bp, 5 predicted proteins | sample 17_EM_MG_FD_194513 | JGI IMG/M metagenome (GOLD analysis project Ga0307515, IMG submission 194513) | Populus trichocarpa ectomycorrhiza microbial communities from riparian zone in the Pacific Northwest, United States - 17_EM | ecosystem: Host-associated > Plants > Roots > Unclassified | place...
CACTGCTATATACCATCAACAAACTAATAGCGCCGCTATGCCTACTATTACGATACTAATTGCGCTGATATGCCTGCGATCTACCAACCAAATAATCATGCCTATACGCCTATAATTAACCGACCGACTGATAGACAAGCTCTATACTTAACCACTATCACTACCACCGCTGGTACCGTACTACTACCCGAACAGACTTTTGCTGCTTCCACCTGCAGCTAAACCAATACCTTACTGCCTTCCTGCAGCACTACATCTACAAAAGAAGAATTGCCAGAAGCTTCTTATGGAACTTAGTAAGGTAGATAACGGTACTAGGGTATGCTACCTGCGACATTCTATAGACCCTAACTTCAACTAGCCAATCAGGATTTTCCATCCTGTCGACCTGAGTCGGGTGTCATGCCGCCGACTCAGTTACCTACCCCTTGACTCGGTCACCGACTCAGTCACCGACTCCCTATGACGTACCCCCCCCCCCTGTACCTGCATCTACCTTATGTATATATAGCCTCTTTTTCTTCATAGATTAATCGACACACGAGTTCTTCTTTTCTCACAATCGGTGCACGGACTTCCGATTGACACATCCCCAAGATAGAAAATCGCTATTAGCTTACTTACCACTAGCGCCTTAGCGGCCTTTGCAAGATGTCCGCCTACTACTTCTAAACGATTCTTTCTCCTTTCTCTTCTTCTCCTTAGTTTAGTATTTTCACTAAATAGCAATCTACAAGCTTTAGTTTAGAGGCATTTATACAAACCGCTATAAGAGGCAAATTTTCGGACAGCGAGACTTATATTGCAATAGCAATAGTAAGTAAGAAGGATTGATATTTCTTACGCTAGCTAAGCGGTATTTTATATATAAATGGCAACCATAAAAGAAGAGTTGCCAGTGTCGGGAATATATCACATGTGGTCACGTGTAGCCGCGGCACTAGCGTGGCGAGGAGCCTTAAGCTCCTCACCCTCCCCATTCCAAAGAAATAAGCTTTATTAACTAACATCACTGTAACCCTACTCGAGTAGTCGTTATTGGTGAGTCACCCTGTGTGACCAACACTCTAAAAAGCTATTTTATATAAAGAAAGAAAAAGAGGCGCTTTTTCTATTTCTAAATAGGATATAAATATCACGTGTCTATACATTGCTTGGCCAAAAACCCTGCAACTTAGGTATTCAACCAGATGTTTAACACGGTTAATAACATCATCGCTTGCAACTGCACTTAATAGGTTGTTCTTTTTATTATAGATTACTTGCGATTAGTGTTCTTAGTAGCCTATATTAAGGCCCATAACCGACTTTCCAGCCAATAGCACCCGCTTAAAAACTCCTCGCTCGACCGCCCTATTATCTACCTCCTTATCTACTACCATCCTATCTACCAAATATACTATAGTTTCATCTTTAGAAGAAGAAAGAGCTAGGAAATAAGATAAAAGGGCCTAATAACTCTATAACCTAGAGATTTATAAGAGGGAGTAGGAGGAATAGGTATAGATCTAAAAGACGAAATAGGAGGAATAGGCACAGATCCGAAAGACGGAATAGGAAGAGGAGTTTTACTAGGCAAGGCTAGCCGCTCTAAAGCAGCCTACTCTACTAAAGTACCCCTCTACCACTAAGGCGGATAAACTAGGTAAGTCCTATAACCTACTAGAAGGCTTAGGCACGCTTAAGCTTAACCTCCCTAGCCTAGCTAGAAGAGACCTCTATAATATATAAAAAGGATCCTTCCGCCTAAAGAATCTAGCACATCTATAGGTACACTCTGGCCGCTTAGACCTCTCTAATATAGCTACTATTAAAAACGGAAAGCTTATTTTGAAGAGACCTACTACTAGCCGCAAGGTCTATAAGAATAAGGAGGTCTAGTTTACTAGGTTTATAAACTATGTAGTAATTATAAGCACTCTTTATATATACCTAATCAACCTCTATATAAGGATGTTACTCTAAATAAATAAGATCCGCGACTATTCCGTAACCTATAACTAGACCTCTATCCTAGACCTCGCACTTAACTACTATAGGTATATTATAAATCACAATTAGCTTAAGCCTAGTAACTAAGATATACCTACCTAGTTTAAGGCCCTATACTACCAGGCGGCCAATATAAAGGCATAGAGCCAAGGGCTTAAAGTCCGTAGTATAGCATTAAAGAGATCGCGAAAGAATACCTCCCTTCCCCCTACCTCTAATAAGCTCTATTACAGCTAGAACAACCAGCAGGCTTATAAAGAAGATCCGTGTTGTTACCGCCATATATACTTTAAATACAATAAAGACCACCTATTAAAGTCATGCCCTAGGTAGCTTACCGCCATAAGCAGTCAAACCTAAGATTTAATAGTGGATGAAGACATCTTCCTAGGTTTAACTATCTAGTTAGACCTACTACAGGCGCCAAGGCTCCAAGGCAGGCCTAATTTAGTACCTCTTTTCAAAACTTACTTATAAACAACCTTTCTAGCCGACTCACTATCACCCTTAAGGCCTCTCGCTTAGAGCACGCTCCTTTATAAGTACCCTAGAAATCTCCTAGCAATTTTATAAAATATCCTTACCTACGGGACAAAGATAGGTCTCTTATCACCTATACTATCTAATATCTATAAAAACCACCTCTCCTTATGCAATAACGAAGACCTTATCTCTAAAAAGATTATTACTAACCTAGCCCTAGGCCGTATACAGACTACTAACTCTATAGTTACCTTACCTCTAGGCCTAGTACTTAAGGCAGACGGCAGCTTCCGCTATATTTATGACCTCTCTTTACCTAAGGGCTCCTTAGTTAATAACTTAATTAACCTAGCCTAGGCAACACTACACTATACCTAGGTAGAGACTATACTAGTATATATAATTACAGCCGGTAGGGGCTGCTACCTAGTTAAATAAGATATTAAAGATGCCTTCTGGATCGTGCCCGTCTTAGTGCAGTCACATTACCTACTTGGCTTTATTTAGAAGGGAGTCACTTATATTAAATACTATCTACTATTTAGCTTACAAACAGCCCTATTTCTCTTTAACCTATTTGCTAAAGGTCTCTACTAAATCCTAGTATAATAAATTAACTCTGCTATTAAGCACTACCTTAATAACTTTATATTTGTAGTTAAGTATCTAACTATACTGCCATTACTAAGGGAGGTATACCTCTTAGTTACTAACCAGCTAGGGGTACCCTAAAATAATACTAAGAATATTAAAGGTACGGAGGCTAAAGTTCTGAGTTATACTATTAACACCATAGCAATAAAGTTAAGACTCTTACTAGTTAAGCAATAGAAAGCTATTAATTAGGTAACTAAAGCCCTCTAAAAGGGCTAGCTATTATTATAGCAAGCCTAATAACTGGCGGGCCGCCTAGTATAGTATACAAGAGTTATCCGCCTTAGGCGCTTATACTCTCGCTCCTTATAGAACTTTATAATAAAATAGCCTACTAGGTTATTAAGATATACGCCCTAGCGCCTCCCCCTAAAGCTTAAAGAAGACCTTAACCTCTAGCTTAAGATTCTTATATTAAGTAACGGTATACTATTCTTTAATAATAAGGAGAGGCTATAGTTTTACTTATTTACTAACGCCTTATCGCTTAAAGGCTATAGAGGCTTCTACTTTAGTAAAGAGAATAGCTACTGGCCTAATTACGTGTCTTCCCTACCCTAGGCCTAGGCCTTTAGCTATCACCCCCTACTAAACTAGGCGGATAACTATATTAACCTAAAAAAGATATATACTATCGCAGAGGTATTTAGAAGGTAGTTATCGGTCTAGCAGTATAGGTCTCTTTATATCTATATAGATAATATAATTACCTACAGCGGTATTTAAAATAATATTGTAAAAGGTTCTAAAAACCGATTACTCCAAAAGATACTTATATCCTCAATAATAAATAATATTACTATAACAACTATATAGGTCTCCAGCGCCAACAATAGGCTTACTAATACTCTCTTACAATTTAACCACGAGAAATTATTATTACTATACCCTAAGTAGTAAATAAATAACGGCTTCTTGCCAAATAAATAACGGCTTCTTGCCGGATAAATAAAGGCTTCTTGCCAGAAAAATAATATCTCTCCTTTAAGTGGCTACTAACTCTTATAGTTAACCTAGAGTTATTTAATTAACCTCCCCCGACCTTCTAAAGCGAGACTAGTAGGTCTTATTGCTTTTTATTACTTATATAGCATAGCTTAACAGCTAATACAAAAAAGGGCTACTCCTCCGCTACTAAAAGCTGGGAGGCCTTCTTAGCCCTAAATGGTTTATTACCGTATCTAACTAAGAGGATAAACTTAGGGGAATAGATCGCTTAATAAGTGTTCAGTACAGCCGCCCCTTTAATAGGCAGGATTAAGCCAAAAACCCTCTCTAACTATATCTCTATAATCTAATCTCGTCATATAAATCTAGGTCACTTAATCGCCGCCTTTAAAGACTATACTATTAAAAGGGCCCTAATAGGGGCTATATTATTATTCCCATCTACTAAAAAGACTAAACTACCAATTATAAAGGACATTCTAGATAAGATTATTACCTTTAGGCCCTATAAGACTAATACAAACATAAATGCGGCATTTATGATGGCGTTTGTGGGTTTCCTATATATAGGAGAGATTATATACCTAAATAGGAAAGCTAAGGACTTTAGTACTACAAGGGCCCTCTATAGCGACGTTAGAATCGCCCCTAATAGCTATTTAATAGTCTTTTACCTTAAATAAAGCAAGACAGATAAAACCTATAGTAGCGTTAATATCTAGATCGCCGCTATACCGGGAGATCGTCTATGCCCTATAGCTATAATAATACGGTTATTTAACTATAACCCCTGGCCTCTATTAGATCTATTATTTAGCATTAATAATACAGCATTTTTAGCGCTAGTAGTGCGTAAGATTCTATTAACCCGCCTAGCTGGCGGCGGTATCCTACCTAACGGTTACTCTAACCACTCCTTCCGTAGGGGTATAGCATAGTATATATATAATTATAGCTTCGCAGAGTTACAAATGGCGTAGTTAGGTCAATAGATATTAGATACAGTTAAACTTTACTATAATATTTTAAAAACTAAACAACTTTAATTAAACTTAAATTTCTAGTAGAGTGTGCCTATACTGGCTATATAACGGTACTAGAGGCGCGTCACCTACTACGTTCTGCCATATCTGCAATATCTATAATTATTATTAGATTCTTAAGGTTCTGTATATACGCCTACCTTAAGGTTCTATATACACGTTTACCTATTTTTACTACAAAGATATCAGTTCCGCTTACCGCCCTTAGCTAAGCCAATAGCGATTTTCTATCCTAAGAATAGAAAATCCTAATTAGTCCGTTTAATAATAGAGCTGGCAAAATTCTACACCGCTATACTATTCTACCTACCCATCTTCCTATAGCAATATTCTACAATATTCGGCATATTACCGCGACATTACCGTAATATACCGTACATTACCGTCTGCCGTTTTACTAGGTCGCTAAGCCTAATATAAAGTGGAGACTTTATACTTTTAGACTACGGAAATCGCTCTCGTTTTAACTTAATTCTTTATAGGTAGTAGGCGCTTCACTAGTAGGCACTAGGTAGGATTTAGGCCAGATCTCTAAAGTTTAGGCCTAAAAGCCTTATAAACGCTAGGATATCGCCTAGATCCCACCCTATAAGCCTATACCCTCTATAATTAATATACTTAAAATAGACTATAACCTATTTATGCCGTATAAGAGATAGATATTACGTATCTATACATTGCTTAGCCGAAAACCCTACAACTTAGGTATTTAACCAGATGTTTAACACAGTTAATAATATCATCGCTTATAACTACACTTAATAGGTCATTCTTTTTACCTACCTACCCCCCTTATAATATATATTAGATTAAATACTTATAGTCCTGTTTAGGTCTAGCGGCGGGCTACCCTATTAGGGGCACCGGGTAGGATTTAGGCTAAATCTCTAAAGTTTAGGCCTAAAAGCCTTATAAACACTAGGATATTGCCTAAATCCCACCCTATAAGCCTATACCCTCCACAATCAATATACTTAAAATAGACTATAACCTATTTATACCGTACAAGAGATAGATAATGGCTTCTTACTGGATAAACAAAGGCTTCTTACTAGAAAAATAATATCTCTCCTCTAAGTGGCTACTAACTCTTACAGTTAACCTAAAGTTGTTTAATTAACCTCCCCTAACCTTCTAAAGCGAGACCGGTAGGTTTTATTACTTTTTATTACTTATATAGCATAGCTTAATAGCCAATATAAGGAAGGGCTACTCCTCCACTACTAAGAGCTGGGAGGCCTTCTTAGCCCTAAACGGTTTATTACTGTATCTAGCTAAGAGGATAAACTTAGGGGAATGGATTACTTAACAAGCGTTTAGTATAGCCGCCCCTTTAATAAGCAGGGTTAAGCCAGAAACCCTCTCTAACTATATCTTTATAATCTAATCTCATTATATAGATCTAGGTTATTTAATCGCCGCCTTTAAAGACTATACTATTAAGAGGGCCCTAGCGGGGGCTATATTACTATTCCCATCTACTAAAAAGACTAAACTACTAATTATAAAGGATATTCTAGACAAGATTATTACCTTTAGGCCCTATAAGGCTAATGTAAACGTAGATGCGGCATTTATAATGGCGTTTGCGGGTTTCCTATATATAGGAGAGATTACGTACCCAAATAAGAAAGCTAAGAACTTTAGCACTACAAGGGCCCTCTATAGCGACGTTAGGATCGCCCCTAACGGCCATTTAATAGTCTTCTACCTTAAATAGAGCAAGATAGATAAAACCTATAGTGGTATTAATATCTAGATTACCGCTATACTAGGAGATCGTCTATACCCCATAGCCGTAATAATACGGTTATTTAACCGTAACCCCCAGCCTCTATTAGATCTATTATTTAGCGTTAATAATATAGCATTTTTGGCGCTAGTAGTACGTAAGATTCTATTAACCTACTTAGCTAGTGGCGGTATCCTACCTAATAGTTACTCTAACCACTCCTTCTATAGGGGTACAGCACAGTATACGCATAATTATAGCTTCGTAAAGTTATAAACGGCGCAGTTAGGTTAATAGACATTAGATATAGTTAAACTTTATTATAATACCTTAGAAACTAAACAACTTTAATTAAACTTAAATTTCTAGCGGAGTGTGCCTATACTGGCTATATAACGGTGCTGAAGGCGCATTACCTACTACATTCTGCTATATCTGCAATATCTGCAATTATTATTAAATTCTTAAGGTTCTATATACACGCTTACCTTAAGGTTCTATATATACGTCTACCTATTTTACTATAAAGATATTAGTTCCGCTTACCGCCCTTAGCTAAGCTAATAGCGATTTTCTATCCTAGGGATAGAAAATCCTAATTAGTCCGTTTAACGATAGAGCTAGTAGAATTCTATACCGCTATACTATTCTACCTACCCGTCTTCCTACAGCAATATTCTATAATATTCGGCATATTGCCGCGACATTACCGTAATATACCGTACATTGCCGTCTGCCGTTTTACTAGGTCGCTAAGCCTAATATAGAGTAAAGACTTTATACTTTTAGATTACGGAAATCGCTCTCGTTTTAACTTAATTTTTTATAGGTAGTAGGCGCTTTACTAGTAGGTACTAGGTAGGATTTAGGCCGGATCTCTAAAGTTTAGGCCTAAAAGCCTTATAAACGCTAGGATATCGCCTAGATCCCGCCCTATAAGCCTATACCCTCCATAATTAATATACTTAAAATAGACTATAATCTATTTATGCCGTGCGAGAGATAGATATCACGTGTCTATATATTACTTAGCCAAAAACCCTGCAACTTAGGTATTTAACTAGATATTTAATACAGTTAACAATATTATCGCTTGCAACTGCACTTAATAGGTTATTCTTTTTACCTACCTACCCCCCTTACAATATATATTAGATTAGATACTTATAGTTCTATTTAAGTCTAGCGGCGGGCTACCCTATTAGGGGTACCGGGTAGGATTTAGGCTGGATCTCCGAAGTTTAGGCCTAAAAGCCTTATAAACGCTAGGATATCGCCTGGATCCCGCCCTATAAACCTACACCCTCCACAATCAATATACTTAAAATGGACTATGACCTATTTGTGCCGTGCGAGAGATAGATAGCTATTAAAAAGTAGCTAATAGTAATAGAATCTTGGGGTTTATATAAAATCCACCTCTAAAGTTTCGTTTATTTTAATATCTACCTCCTGCCAATCGAGGCTTAATAGCTATACCCTTTATATAGTAGTTAAATTAGAGTATAGGGTCCCCCTAATTAAAATAGGGCACTGCTAACTGCATACCCCCTAATTACCGTACATACGACCCCTCCACTTTAAGTGAGAATACTACGCGCGTTCGACTTGCTTATACCTAAACCGCGAAAATCAAAACATAATACCTTCAAGATTACCCTAAGTTGACTGGTAGGACTGCGAGGCGCTGTAAGACCTAGATTAGGTGCTACAGTCTCTATTTAATGTCTGTAGATTGCCTCTACGGGCACGCCCGCGCCCGCGTCCACGCCTGCACCTGCGCCTGCACTTACGCCTGCACTTACGCCTGCACTTACGCCCACGTCTACCAGCGGGTAGTGCAGCTAGTATTTCGCTCGAATACCAAGAGCTCCCGCTGAGTAGAGTTATCGATGTGATTCGTAGAGCCAGCCAGTGTTCGTAGTAATAAATGAATGAATAAATTAACCACTTATCGCATTGTATTTATAAGAGAGCTAATTTATCGCAATATAAATAAATAATTGCGATATTGTAGATTACTAGTCTTAGCATGGTGTTGTACTAAATTATAGCAGTTAAAGTCTCCATAGAGGCCTCTACCCCCCTTAGTATTTACTAGTAGCTCTTTCCTCTAACCTTTTATAACTCCTCCCCTTACCTATAACTTTAGGCACTTTAATTACTTAATATTCGCTAATCTAAGCCTTATATATTGCTAGGTAATTATTCTTTACACTTTAGAAAATATTTAAAAGTATTTAACTCCTGTGTATATATAAGAACATATAACATAAAACTGGTCCTATGTTTACATCTTACTATATTATAAGTGCTTTAAGTCTTTCTATATATTTATAATATTATAGATATTTATTTATAAGGACTTTTAGATTATCTAATTATTATTACTCCTTATAAATGAATATATCGTTAAGAAGCAATAAATAAAAATATTATTGCAAACACTGGTAGCTAGTGAACGAGAATTCCAAGACGAGGTCTGGAAGAAGGTTGAGGAAAGGACACGTCTATATACATAGCGCTAAGGCTCGGCCGAGCCCTAACTAGGGTCTGTAATAGTGCCGTAATAAAACCTAATAGAAGTTAATAGAGATATTCTTACTAGCTAGATAGAAATAGCTTTGCGTAATTTTTGAGACTAGTTCTTGCCCCCCTATAAGTAAATTAAGCTATAATATTTTAATAGCCGCCTAACTATCTATAAAGATATAGACCTATTTCTCTTTTAGTCTTTATTATTTTAGGTATTTTAGGGCTCTATAGACTATATAAAGTTCTACGTTAATAATTTCTATATAGGGTCCTAGATTTTAGTTTATTATATATTTAATCCTATTTCTCTCTCCTATTTTATATACTTTTCCTCTTCTTTTCTTTAAAGGCTAGCTCTAGATTAATCTATCCCTCCTTTTATTTAAAGTAATAAAAGTCTTCTATTTTATAATTAAAGCTATATATACCTCTTTCCCCCTCTCTTTTTTCTTTCTTTCTCCCCCCTCTACGCTTTCTATTACCTCTACCTTAACCTCTTCCTCTCTCTCTTTCTCCCCCTCTCCTCCCCCCTCTTCCTCTACCTTTCCCTCTACCTCTTCCTCTACCTCTCTCTCTACCTCTTCCTCCCTCTCTCTACTATTTCTACCCCCCTTTATTTTAATTTCTAACAATATATAAGCTATATAGTAATAAATAAAACTATAACCTAATATTGCGAAGTAGGGCATTATAAAATAAAAGCATATAAGGGGAAAATAGAAAGAGAGGTAGAGGCAGAGATATAAGTAGAGATATAGGTAGAGATACGAGCAGAGGCAGAGGCAGAGGCGCATAGTGGTGGTGAGGTAACGAAAGAGGTAATAGATGTGGTAACGGAGGAAGTGGTAATGTCGATCTAGGTCGGATTTGCCGATTACCCTGTTCCTGTTCCAGTTACCTATCACCCTATTTCTATTACCTATTCATTACCTATTAACGACTAAGTGGCAATGTCAACCGGGTGGCAATGGAGTAATAATTTCAAATCGTCGTCGGCATCGCCGACAGCCTTTTGCCACTTACCTATGTATATAATGAGGCTCTAGAGCTTCTTGCAATGAGACAGAGTCATTATTCTTTTTATCTTTTGGTCTTCCGATCGACAGGTAATAGAGCAGGCGACAAAGGAGGTAACAAAGGAGATGGCAATACCTTAGGGTCGTAAGATAAATCAGTTAGATAAATTTATATATATGATTTAATAGCCTATTAAAGGCGTACACTAATTAAAATAAGTATAAAAAGTATTCAAATTAATCACAAATCATACCTAATTCGGACTACATCGGAGGTCGACCCTTAGACCGACAAATCGATCACGATTCGTGATCAAATTGGTCATGGCTCTGTGATCCTAGGGCCCCCGCAGCTCAAAATCGTTACATTCTGTCGATTGGATGTCCGTGCGCAGGTCAAGAATGAGAAGTCTGTCTATTGAATGTGGCTCTAGAGCCTCTATAAATACATGAAGGTGACTGAGTCGGTGGCAGAGTCAAGGGGTCGGTGACCGAGTCAAGGGGTCAGCGGCCGAGTCAAGGTAGCAAAATCCGATTCAGGTCGACACATTCACTAGTTAGATTGCTCGGGTCCAAGACCTATGATGAAAAAAAACTAGCCATAGCAGACCTTGGCATTAATTCTCTCCTCATCGACGTCATCAAGACCATCGCCAGTTTCTCCTCGCTGTAATCTCCTCCATCTGCCTTACCACTGCTAATGAAGCTGTCGATAGCGCCGAAATTCCCGTTTAAGTTTGAGATATAAAATTGTTTACCTCCTGGTCGGTAAAATCATAAGTTTTTTGCAGACGCTTTCCGTTCTTACATAGTCACAGAAGGTCGTAATAGTGTCTCGTGGGAAGCCGTCCTTAACAACTTCTCTGTCAGCGAAGTGCCTTCAATTTTCCCGCCATTCCCATTCCTAAGGCCCCCATGCCGAATATACTGCTTGCACCCAGCTTGAACCCGTTCACCTCCTTTAATACTTCAGCTTTCAGCCTTATCGATTTCGGTAAGAGATGGTACCGTTGGAGGATATAGTTGCAGGAGATGAGAGCATTATGTAGTCAGTAGGTGGGCGGCATCACTGGAGCAGGCAAAAAGAGCAGCGGACGGTTTCAAATATGGTCTCAATCTGCGCTTTTTTTTGGGGGGTACAGATTTACTGCAAGAATCTTTGATTTGGTATATGAAGCCTCAATACTACACAACTTGGCGCCTGACCGATGCCTCGTCCTCAGCCTCCCTCTCAAACGGGTACAGATCTGTTGAACGGACGATCAGGAATGAGAACTCTGTCTATTAATGAGAGCTCTAGAAGCTCTTTATATACATCAGGTAGGTCTAGACAACTGAGTCAAAATAGGTAATAGAAAATAGGTAATGAGACATTTGATGAGACATTTAGTCATAAGTTGAGAGACAACTAATATATATATAGTTCGTATAGACGATCTAGGTCGTTAGACAGTATTACGATGGTGGTAAGGAACTCCGATTTAAGTCGACAAGATCTGGAGTTTCAAGGCTCTGGACCTGCGATCCGATTCTATCCTACCAACAAGACCATAACCCACATCCAATACAAGCCTCGATCCATGCCGATCTCCATGTCATCCCCGGTCCAAGTAGATAGCTTGACGTTCTATCCATTGCCGTAGATCTTTTGTCGGCTGTTACACAGCCATATCTTCAATACAGATTATCAGCCCTTACCAAGGAAGGCGACCACAATGGCGGAGTACCTATGCGAAGGTTAAAAACAGGACCCATAACAAATCGGATATCCATGAAATGAAAGTTACTATGAAAAGGGAAACTCACGCAGCAACCGCTCCGAAATTAGAAGCTCTCGTTGTATTAGCGAATAATGAGGTTAATATTGACACGATGACGATCAAGATGAATATTATGACAAGTTTCCAAGTTCTGCTTTGTACTAATGTGAGCGCTGCAATAGGCAGCATTTGTACCAAGCAAAGAGTAGCAGATATAATCCCAAATTCGGCTTTCTTTATTCTGGATTCGGAATACCTATCGATTCTGCTGTCTTCCTCTAATTTCTGTTAAATAATGTGATTAGAAAAATAATGGTTTCAGTTTTTCTAAGGTATACAGGAGGATTCTGACGAATACTTACCTCGGCGAACAACCGTCTTAAGCGTTCGTTCGTGTCGATGTACTTGTGAAACCAACTTTTTGGGGGTGTTAATATTGCAAGTAACTTTGACTTATCCGTGCGTCCTAGCAGGTCGGTACCAAGCTCATGGGCGAGAGTGTTGAGGTGGTCTTTGGACACTGCATAGTCCACCACTTTGGCCGTATGAACTGCTGGGGATTTGAATCGTGAGATCTCAACCGCTGCAAGGAGTGCTTCATCTAAATTCAAGTAGTCAGGGGCAATATCTGTACCTGTGAGGGGAATAGAGCGAACCATAGGCTTTCAAGGTGGCCTGAATCTCTCTTGCAAGGCTCTCCCGCTTCTCTGGTGAACATTCTCCCACCGTAGACAGCTCGCCTCCGCCGCGCAACTCCGCTTTAATGAACCTGTCCAGCCGCTGCTCTAATTTGGCCAGACGGTGTTGGAGGCTCAAGATATTGAATATGTGCAGCTTTTCGAACCGGCGACAGAGCCACAGATCACGGTCCTGATTCATCCAAGTGGCTATTTTGGAGAGTTCGAAAAGCGAGTCTTCACCTTCATACTGTCCCATATTTCCGACTGGTCTTCTCAGGCGTGTAAGCGATTCGCAAATGCAACTTTATATAATTATTAATTCAGCACAAAAGGGTTTGCCTATTAATTCAAGGGCTCCTGTCGAGCGCTTTATGTGCCGCATAGCAACGCTGTAGTGAAAGCGCAAGGCTGATTAGAGCCTTCGATCCTCAGGCGCGCGCTGTGATAGACTGTTTCAAACCGGCGGTCTCTAGGTGCATTCCTTTGGTCAGAATAGAGGTTTAAACCCAAGAGGCGGTAAGGGTAACGAGGTGGCTAATGGCTGGCCAATGACTTGCTCGCAATACTGGCTGACACTCTGAGGCAATTCGTCCCGAACGTGGCACAGCAAGGCAAGATGGAAGCAGGCTTTGGTTAATGGACAATGTGATAGTAGCCGACCATATGTCTCTGCTGAAACGCACGGCGGCGGCAATGTGCTGGAGCTGTTGGCCTGATGATCTGATGCACGGACGTTGCCAGAGACGTTGGATGTCAGGAGATGGGGCAGAACACGCCCAGCTGTGTTGCGTCAATGCTCGTGAGAAGATTGGCGTGCAAGGAGCGGCAAGTCTTGCCTTAGCAAGGAGTGGCTGGCTCTAGGCAACATCTGGCTGAAACAAGGGCGCTCGTTCACGACCTTCACTCAATGCACCCAGAACTCGTCAAGTACAAGCAAAGGTTGGCGACGCTGAAACGGCAGAATGGTGAAGAAACCTCCTCATATTCTTCCAGAAGGGGGTATCAAAGCTCGCTTTTCCTCGCCAGCGAGAAATGATCCTTCCTGTATTTCTCGGGACCCGTTTCTTTCAGTGTCTGGCATCCGTTGTGGACTCAAGGTTTTCAAAGGCAAAGACTCTACGATTAATTGTTCCTGAGTAGATATGATTGGCTCAGGCTCATGTCCTAGCGACGCAGACGTGAAAACCTAGTCCAGCAACACGTCTTCGTGCCGGAGGAGACTGTGTCGACTATCGATTTCCAGCATCTATCTCTTCATACACGTGATTTTTTGTCAATTTTTTGATTAGTGGCTGCGGCTCAGGGGCCTGCAAGTGGCGGGCTTATTTTCCAGCTTTTGTAAGCTGTTTTTACTGTAAAAAGGCAGGAAAAATAGCCCTGAACTTGCAAGCCCATGGTCTAACTAGCAAAGGTGCGTACTTATAAGAAGTAGGGCATAAGCTATATATATAACGGGCTTATATAAGTGCGTCTAAACTATATAAAGATGCTAAGCTAAAGAGAAGAAGAAGAGGGGGCCGCTAAGGCGCTAGTAGTAAGCAAGCTAATAGCAATTTTCCATCCCGGGGATGGAAAATCCTAATTAGCTAGTTTCTACGTAATTCCACGCGAGCCCAATTGTATAACGGCGGTAGTAGAATAGTAGGACGTAGTAGGTGGTATGCTTTAGCACCGTCCTAATATATATATATATAAGGTAAAGAAGCAAATACTTAGGTAGGCGGGTGAATTAATAACAGCTTTAATTAACGAGAACTAGCATATTTAAATTTAATTAGATAATGTTATTGCTGCTTAAAGTTCTTAATAAAGAAACTTTAAACCGTGCGCTGTAGGTCACGTGACTCCCTATAGACCCTATTATCTATCTCTTTATATATATAATTTTTTATTAATTTTTTAATTAGTGGCTACGGCTTAGGGGCCTATAAGTAGCGGGCTTATTTTCCAGCTTTTATAAGCTGTTTTTACTATAAAAAGGTAGGAAAAATAGCCCTAAACTTATAAGCCTATAGTCTAAGGAGAGCGAAGTGTAACCGTAGCTAAATTGGGAGAAAATATATATAGAGAGATATGTTTTAGGTGTTAGCCTTACGCGTAAGGCTAAGTTAAAGAGAACGCTAGTGGGGTACCCAGTTAAAACCTCTGTAAAAGGCAGAAGGCGTTAGCCTATAAGGTTAAGTAATAAAGGTAGAAGGTATCTGATAACCAACGGCCTAGGCGTTAGACCTCCTTATTAGAGAAGCTATAGTCTAGGGCGTATTAGGCCGCGCCCCTACGGAAGCTATAACCTATATACTATACGGCTTAAATGTTATAGAGGGTTAGTCTTAATTTAAGTATCCTCCGCGCGTATAAGGCGGAGAACGCCATACTATTAAATATGGTAAATAGTGGCGCGGAGGGAGCCTAGGGGTCTAGGAGAAAAAGCCTTTATAGCGCTGCTATAGGGCAAACCGCGTTAAAGGTAGCGGCTACTATAATTTAAACGCCCTACTTATCCTTATTAGTCTTACTCTATTTAAGATAGAAGGTAAAATAATCTCTAGAGAGGCTAATCTATACGTCTAAGTAGGTAGCCTTAGTTACGGCAAATGATGGTTTAGACCGTTACTTATTAGTATAGGAGATCTCGCCTATACGGAGGCACCCTATAAAGGTAAGGCAGAAGGCGGCGTTAGTATTTACCCCTTAGATCGAGTTACTGCTAGTTATAATCTTAGTAAGAATGCTGCGTAAAATTAGCAACTTTAGAGTAGCTTCTTTTAGGCTAAGGTTAAGAGAGGTTGCCCTATCTAGTATGTAATAAAGTAACGCATTCTTAAATACTATAACTAGGAGAACGTAGTTAACGTATATAGAGTGGATTATAGCAAGGTATAAGCGTATAGTCTTTAAAGCTACCCTACCTATATACGGAGAACTATTGCTATACGTTCTCTGTACTACTTATTCTATAAGGTTAAGTAACTAGGCTAGGTATAGCGCTATAGCCCTTATAGCGCAGAAGAACTCCTATAACTTTATACCTAAGGTATACGTCTTATAGGTACTAGGCTCGATACCATGCTATAAAAGGCTTAAAACTAAGTAAGATTGGCCCGATTGGGTAATAAACGTAGGTAGTAGGCCCAGTAGGTCGATTAATAAGCCTAAAAATAAGCCGTTAGCACTAAGAGATTAATCTAAGGATAGAGATTTTTAGCTATAGCCTAGTTAAAGCGGGAGAGTGTATTAGCTAGTATATTATCTTTAGATAAAATCTAGGAAGATTATAACTAGATATTAA
>Ga0307515_10012274_pt1 | contig 16132 bp, 7 predicted proteins | sample 17_EM_MG_FD_194513 | JGI IMG/M metagenome (GOLD analysis project Ga0307515, IMG submission 194513) | Populus trichocarpa ectomycorrhiza microbial communities from riparian zone in the Pacific Northwest, United States - 17_EM | ecosystem: Host-associated > Plants > Roots > Unclassified | place...
TCGTGCTGATGCTCAGTGGAACCTCAGATTTGGAAATTGGAATCCTCAAATTCTCAAGTGAAGATACAGAAGCTACTCGCGATGTCCCTCAACTAGACCAACATATGCTCATGGCACTTGGCAGTGTCAGCACCCAGCAAGTTTGTCTCTAAATTATTACTCTTATTTTTGTTTTTGTTTTTTATCAAATATTCATTAATATTGTACATGCCTTCGTTGCATGTCAAGCAATGAACATTATATACTCTACAAATAAATTTTACCCTTTTAAATTCGTATGGTGAAAACATAAATTATGGTATTAAACTTGAAATGGGGTGGATTAGGATGAAACCGGATCGTGACCATCCAGTTGACGAAGGATAAACAAACAAACTGATTGCTTGCAGCCAAGAACATTCGCCTCTGTGATGTCCATTAGACTTGCTCTTTGGGTCTCCTTTTGTTGGCTAGCTATTCAATATTTTATGATCGTCTCTCATGATCTCTTCAATATTGCCACCTGTGGGCCGTGACTTTCCTGCAGAAGCCAAGCTTTTGGCACTTCCGTTCCTGATGCCTTCTAGCGCTGTGAGTTGTGATTCAGAAAGTTAGATTGGACGTGGCTTTTCTTGCCGACTTTCCTTTGAAAATTAAGACATTTTTTATATATAAAAAAAAATTGGAAACCAGCACAGGTATAAAAAGAAATAGCACAGTTGGCTAAAAATCTTAGTTTTCAAGTGCCGTACTTTAAAATTAGGAGATAAAAAAAAAAATTCAGAATTTCATCAAAACTATATGATAATGACAATTTTAATATAACTAGAAAAATAAATTCATAATCATCAAGACAGTTTATTAATGGTGGTTGATGTAAACCACATAGGTTGTTCAAAAATGACAGGTGAATGTGATGACAGGTGGATTTGTTTTATGGTAGTGGTTTTTTTTATTATTTTTTATTTTTTAAAAAATTATTTTTAATATTAACATATAAAAACGATCTAAAAATATATAAAAAATTAATTTTAAATAAAAAATTAATTTTTTAAAAAATATTATTTGTAACGTATTCTCAAAGCTTTTTAATATACTATTTAATTGACAAAGTAAAACTGGTGTGATTTTTTAGTCTCAATGCAGATATTTTATTTTTTATCAAATAGAAAAAATATCTTAGCAGGTAAAAGCTGTTATAATAAAATAAAATAATTACATATGAGATAGGTAATATACTAATCCAGTTTATTTTATTAAGAAATAAAATTTTACTTGCGAAGAAATGGATTGAAGGTTCACACGATAATATCTGATAATTCTATTTTAAAAACAATTTATATTCCGACAAGTATTTCCAGACAATAACTTATTTATCCTATAAAAGCCCAGAAAACTTGGTAAATAGAATTTGGTCTTGTAAGAACAAAATAATAATAATGAAGTCCCCACATGAGAAGAACGTGATAGATAACATCGAAAACACTCAATTCATCTAGTTTCCTCTCTGTCTCCTCACTTTCTTGGGAACCAAACAAATAAAGTAACAATCCACCTGTGTGTCCTTCCTTTCTCCTCCGATTAGCAAATAAAAATTAAAAAAATCCTTCCCTCCAAACCCCGCACCAGCCATCAACAATGGCAAACCATGATCTCGAATCCCCTCTCCTCTCCTCCCAGCCGTCAGATCCTCCACATATAATCCTTAACGTTCATGACTCTGACTCCTCCATCCAACAATCCAACAACCACAAACCGAATCCTAATACTTCTTCTCGCAACCCATTTGAATTTATCGGGTCAGATGGGTTGTCCGTACCCGCACCATCAACATTGGATCCGTTTAGAAACGATACGCCTGATATTGAGGGATTATATGAACTGATCAAGATTGTGATTTGCTTGCCAATTGCAATAGTAAGATTGGTGCTTTTTGGGGTTTGTTTGGCTACAGGGTATGTTGCAACGAAGATCGCATTACTAGGATGGAGGGATAAGCATAATCCTATGCCCAAGTGGAGGTCTAGGTTAATGTGGCTCACTAGGGGGTGTACTCGCTGTATTTTATTCTCCTTTGGGTATGCTAAATTTCTCTTTTTTTATCTGTAAAGTTTGAAACTGTATGGTCTATTTGATTGTTTAAAGAATTGGTTTTGTGTGTTTGATTAGGATATGCTGTTTTGCGGTTTTTTTGGTTGGGGGGCGGGGGGCGGGGGAGGTTTGTTGAATTAATTTTTATCATGTTTTTAATATTTATATGTTTCTTGTTGAAGCTCAAAACTTTATGGTCTGTTTGGTTGTTGGATATAAAGAATTTATTTTTTATTTGCTTAACGGGGTTTTGATTTTGTGGTTTTTACTTGAAGGAAATAAAAATGACTTTATATTTTAAAGAATTGATTTGTATATACTTATTTGAAGGTAATCGATGTGATTGTTTTTTTGGGTGGTTGGTGTTGCAGTTATCATTGGATCAAAAGAAAAGGAAAGCTTGCTCCGAGAGAAATTGCACCGATTGTTGTGTCTAATCATGTATCATATATCGATCCAATTTTTTATTTTTTTGAATTCTTCCCAACAATTGTTGCGGCAGAGTCACACGATTCTATGCCCTTTGTTGGAACTATTATTAGAGCAATGCAGGTAATCTGATTATATACCATCACATTAGGTGCAGTTGACAGTTTTTCATCTTCTTGTTTTTTCCCTCTAAATTTGGTTTTAATTATCACTTTCCTCATTGTGCTATGTTTGCAGGTGATCTATGTCAATAGATTTTCACCATCATCAAGGAAGCTTGCTGTTAATGAAATAAAGGTATAAAGTTCCTGTAATGTTTACTAATTTTATGCTTCTTTGAATTGCATTAATAAAATCCCTGCAGTATAGCGTTCAGTGACTTGCACAAATTGTGTAATGCTCAGATTCATTAAACTGTACCTAATTTGTGAATGCCCTCTTCTGTTTTGGATGTCTTACATGTATCTTCACTAGTCTCAATAGAGCTTAAAAATACCCTTCAACAGTTCCATAAATTGGGAAATCCAGTAGTGATATTATGTTTAGTTTGCAAAATACATCTAAATAATTTATATCAAGTTATAAGCTATTTGATACAGAAATGTGCTTTCAAGGATCTGAATGCAGAGAAAGGCTTCGTGTGGTAGATTTCCTCGAGTTCTTTTGTTTCCCGAGGGAACAACAACTAATGGAAAGGTTCTCATTTCATTCCAACTTGGAGCGTTCATCCCTGGTTATGCAGTTCAACCAGTAATTGTTCGCTATCCCCATGTTCACTTTGATCAATCTTGGTAGGGTTTTGTTCATACATTGAATTCCTTATTGTCTGTAATGGTGTTTAATCTACCTTACTTATCATGGTTGCTGTGTTTGCTAGGGGGAATGTTTCTCTGGGAATGCTCATGTTTAGAATGTTCACACAGTTTCACAATTTTATGGAGGTGTGCTTTCTTGTTGCCTGTTAAATATGATCCTGGGTTACCATGTAATATGGTGATTTAAAATAACTTGTAATAATTTATTCTTAATTGAACAGGTAGAATATCTACCGATTGTTTCCCCCCTTGATAACTGCAAAGAAAATCCTTCCCATTTTGCCAAGAGGGTAAGTGATTGATTTTAATTCGTTTACTTTCAGTTCTTTGATCTATTAGCCTTTTTTTTCTCTTTACATGCACATGCAAATGCTCAATATACTGCTGCCCATTATGGATCTTTGTTGATATAGTCCTCTTATATGCTTCTCCATTCCTCTGATGGTTGTTAGTACTGATACATTGATGAATATGAATCTATGCAGACTAGCCATGCCATTGCATCTGCTCTCAATGTTGTTCAAACTAATCACTCGTATGGCGACTTGATGCTTCTCATGAAAGCATCTGAGTTGAAGCAGGTATAACATTTCTTTGCCAGAATCTGCCTTTCAAATTTATCTTGCTCCTATGTTTGCGCCACATTGTGAAGTAGTTGATTGGTGTGTTTAGAGAATGAACATGAGAGTAATGATACAAGGTTGACTTCAGAATATCTGATTTTGCCTTGTTGTTTCCAAACTTAACATGCGCAGTGGTTTTAAGCATGAAGTTCTAAGCTTACACCTCATAAGTCATAACTTCCTTATGTGGTGATTAGAAATGAAACAAATTAGAAAGAAATATGGGTGTTGATCCTATAGCCTTACCTTGAGTTCCTGACACTGAGAGACTGGACGTCTTAAATCCTTTGCTACAGTTGAGCTCAACTGGATATTTTTTTCCTATCATTTATTGGCAACCATGGCTGTGCTGCTGGGTGTCAAAACAAGCATTACATCATACCAGATCTATGTTTCTCTTGTGTCTATAATGTGTATTCTGATTAATTTGTTTGCTACAATCAGAAGTTGACATTGCTGTCAGAGGAAGTAAAGGGTTGTGGAGTTTGCACTTATATTTATGATATTGTTTTACAGGAGAAGCCCTCAAGTTATATGGTTGAAATGGCGAAGGTGGAATCAGTAAGTATTTTGATTCAAATACCTTAAAGTTGAGTTTACTGTTAATTAAGGAAATTGAACCAATCCATATATCTGATCCTGGCAAATGGATGGATTACTTTTTTGGGGTGTTTTTCCCTTTGGTTGAATGGTGCAAAATCTTAATAATTTGTTTTTTATCTATGATTAAACGATCATGTTTCTAATTTTCTTCCTCATCAACTGTAGCAAGACACCTGTGGGTGTTTGTATCGGATAAGCTGGTAAAGTCACCTGTGGTTTTGATACTAAAAACTCTTTCTCGCCTCAAGTTGGGGTTTCCAGGACAGGGTAGTACCTGCATAGATATAACACAGTAGCAAATTCATTTCCATATAGAGGTCTTACAGTAGTCTAGAAGTTATTGACTATGCAGGATAAATTTTCTTGAAGATTGTCGGGGAAAAAGAAAGACTAAATGATTCTTGTATTTCATGGTTAGGATTGCATTGTAAGAGCTAAATTGTGTGTTTGAGAGATAGAGACAGCTTGGTGGCTGCTTTTTTACTTTGAAAGTAGCACATGCACTATTCAGATAAATTGTTCTTGGCCATGTTTCTGGAAACATGAGTCTTTGCAAATAGGACTTGCTAGTATTTGTGTATTGTCACTTCATTCTAATGTATCATTTAAAAAAAAAAAACCATTGAGTCGCTGCAATGCACGAGTAAAAAATTAAGTCATGTAGCTTTTGAAAAAGGCCTTGCATCCTTAATACTTTCTATTTATAGCTTATCTTACTATATTTTTTAATGAGGTGGTTATTTTGTTCTCCAGTTATTTCATATAAACAGCTTAGAAGCAGTGAACTTTCTGGACAAGTTTCTGTCTATGAACCCAGATGCCAGGTATTAAGTTTTCTGAACTGAGGAATTTATTGCTTGATCTAGCTTTTGCTTGAAGTATACTATCTTGTACTTGAATTTAATGGCAACTATCTAGTTATGGACCACTGAAATGGGATCAAGGGAGGAAAATTTTGAGGACAGTTGTGCCCTTTAGCATTCAACTACTCTGACTGCTCAATTCCCTGTCAAGTTTCCTCTGGTGGGATTCTTGCATCTCTTAAACTCACTGGAAAAACTGAAGACTGTCAAGTTCTCTTTAACTGTAGTGTTGCATGCTTGGATGCCGTGTTTGAATTGTGTGCCAGACATAGCATTCCTGCTTCCCTGTGTTTTTTTTTCCGTACTGGTTCTACTTTTTTTAAGAAATTCTTGTGGTGATTGCTATTTTCATTTTTCTCTATTAGGATGATTATTGTTTTTTATTTGATTTTGATAAATGGCATTGTAACTAGGCCTCTCTTCTTATCTATCTCTCAATTCTGGTCATACTACAAGTCTGCAACTTATTGCAAGGTTATACTTGATATGTTGTCCACAACTATGGGTTCATTATTTTTCTACATCCCATTTTATGTTGTTCATAAACTATGTTTATTCTTCTTTTTTATTGCTGATTGCTATGCTTAGCATTATAATAGTTTGATGATGCGTCTAAATTTTTAAATGAAAACACTGAAGCTCTTATCATTCATGACTATGATCATTGAAGTCCATTGGTCTTTTCTTTCTGCAATAGTGAATGCAAATATATGTTCTGAATCTCTCTTTCTTTCCACAGTGGTCGTGTTAAATTCAATGACTTTTTGAGGGCTTTCAGACTGAGGACTTGCACACTTTCAGAAGAGGTTAGTTATCCCAAAAGGCAGATTTTTGTGCAAGGCACTTCAATTAAAAAATTGTGATCTAATATTTGAATTATTGTTCTCACTCGTGCCTTTCTAGTTTATCTTTCTTGACCGGGTCATGTAAACAATTTAAAGATTATTATTATATTGTGTTATGGAAATTGGCCAAAGCAGCAAGGCAGTGCCATTTCCTTGTAAGGATGTATTTATGACACAATAGATTACCATACTTGGTATAAAATGGTTACCCTGTCTTTATATGGGGTGATGGAATAAGCTTCAGTTCTTGAATAGATTAACACTGGTGTGTGCATTTCATCTTTTAGTGGACTTAGTTTTCTGTAAGAGCGTTTATTAACTTTGTAAACCATGTGATTAAAAATGTTTACAATTTTTTGAGGACATGGTACAAATATAGATTATGATACAGAGACCTTGGGAAGCCGCCTTTTTATCTGACTATGGCAGAAATAGCTGCATCAGTTTCTGGCATGAATTGAAGTCATTAACAAAGAAACATTATAATTATTTATGCTATATGATATTTTTTGAATGCTTTTGAAAAGTTCTGCTTCCTTAGGAAATTTAAAGAACGCAATTTATAATGTAACAGACTGCAGATGCTGAGTTTTAAACTATTGTCATGTCTGTGGAATTGCACTTTCTTGAGTAATAATTAAGTAGTGTTGGAATGCAGTTATTTGGGTTCCTTGATGTAGAGAAGAATGGATCGATTACATTCAAGCAGGTAAAGTTTCCCTCATTCGTTTTTATCTTTGCTGTGGATGCAGTTCACACCTTTTTGAGTTTATAGTTAAATTATCATTTGAATGTGTATTGCAACCAATTTATGATCATAGAGACCTGAGCATCTGCAAGTTGTGTGCCCATATCAATGAATGTTTTCTAACCTTTTCTGGTAGAATGGAATCTATGATACATTAGGCAAATTCAGTCCTAAACTCTCTTTTTTTTCCTTAACTTGGAGATATGCGAAGTTTTAGTTACAGCGTGGTTGGCAATTCGTTTTCATAAGACCATGATATTAAAGTGGTCAACAACTAACTTCTAATGGATCCTTAAATACTCTTAACCTCATCCACTAGGCTCACTGGAGTGTCACTGCATTTTGGTGGTGCATAATGTTGGTCTCTTCAGAAAAGATGCAAAACAACAATGACTAGTCTTTTCCCTGCTGTGAACTCAATGTGAAAAGGGTCCCGACTAACATAACCTCTGGCTGCTGTTTATCCCAATGTCATAAAGGGTCCAAATATATTTTTTATTATTTTTGCTAGAGTTATTTCTTGTATTCATTGAATTACCAAATACTTGATCCAAGAGCGACATTGGTGCAATCCAAATGTTCGATCCTCTCCTTCCTTTTGTTTCTTCCTTGGTATTATTTCAAGAAATAATACAGAGTGCTGATAGTTGATTCAAGAGTAAAGTTGATGGATATTTAGCAGATAACTCAATGCTTTTATACAATCTATAAGAAAACGCCAAAAATGGGCTATGGGAAGAACATATATGTGCTATACAAATGGAAAAGAAACTTATTTTAGACTTCTACAATGATTGGCAGGAATGGCTGCAATTATTGATATCACGGTGACTCTGTTTGCTAACAGATTTTGGCCCAGAGTGATCATGTAAAACTGTGTTTTATTCACTGTCTCATGATATGCAGCTGTACTTGATCATATTGTTTGTTGTTCACAGTTCTTGTATGGATCAGCCCATGTCATGAAGCGACCACTATTCCACCAATCCTGTGAACTAGCTTTTGCTCAATGCGACACTAGAGGACATAATCAAATTTCAGAACAAGAAGTATATTGTTCTTCCCTTTACCTATTAATTTCCCCCTTGTTTTTTATTCAGGAGAATCCTTGCTCACTTTCTTGGTTTCTGTTGTATTTTGATTAGTTGGGAGAAACCATTAGACATGCAATCCCAGACTTCGATGAGGATGAGGTAATTTACTGCAGTCTAATTCATTGTTAATGGAGAGTTATTCATGACAAAACGTTTACTCCCTGTTTACTTTCAGATCCATGAGCTCTTCAGTATATTTGATATGGATGGTGATGGGAGCGTCAGCAAGGATAATTTTCTTTATTGTCTAAGACAGAACCCTTTGCTGATAGCACTTTTTAAACCTTGTCTGGTGCACAAGGACTCGTCACAAGTTGGTCAGGGGATCCTGGAGGAGATCGTATGATGCATGTGTTTCAGGCTTCATGCTGGGTTGTCTCATGTCGTGTATAACCCGTACCCCTTGATGGCTTGGTTTTGTTCTGAGGAGAATTTCAGGGTTAGTAGGGGTGAGAGGGGCGGGGGCTATTTTTAACCCTGCCGCTCTACACTGTGGCTCATGAGAATTTTGAGTAGCCATAAAGGTTCCTCCGTTGTCTCCGTTGTATTTTGTAGTAAAACTTAGATGTGTGTAAGGTGGTTGATGTTATTTTTTAAAGTATTTTTTGTTTGAAAAATATTAAAATAATATTTTTTTTATATTTTTTAAAATTTATTTTTGATATTTATAAAAACATGCCAAATAGAATCTAAATGATGACACGAACTTCCAAATGAAAATCTTACTAGAGTTGCCATACATTAACTGTAGCTGATATAGTTTGAGGAATATTGGGTACTTTGTTTTCCAAAAAAAAAAAAAATTCTGCAAAGTAGCACAAAAAAAAATCTGTTCAAAACTTATTTAAGAAATTATACAGTTAGTGAGTCAAAGATGATGAATCTTAAAAATTTTGGCAATAATAACAGTACTCTACTACTATTAATTAACTCAAATATTCAAAACTTAAAAATAGTTTTTAAATTTATCTATGCCAATTTATCTTAAGAGAGTAGCAATCTGTGACTAGTTAAATTATATTATTTCTTTAAATAAATTTTGAATTGTGTTTTTTTTTTTTTTCTAGGGTGCTATTATTAAAAAAAAAAAAAAAAACCCTCCAAAGAAAATAATAGGATTAACGTTTAAGTTGTCTATTGTTCTTGGATTTGTAGGTAGAACAACTGAAGATAGCAATCAAAAGCGATGGTGACATGCTAGAGCTTTGAGTTATTGCTGTGTTCTAATGATGAAGATGTAGGAAAACGAACTCCCTTCTGCTGTCTGGAGCTGGGCTTCCTCTCCCTGTAAGAACAAGCAACATCTTATCTGGGTTGTTGCTAGTGGCCACTTCATCGACCCATTAGTGGGTGGATTTGAGGCATAAAAAGGATTTTTTAATAAAAAAAAAAAAGGAAAAAAAGAAAGGACTAAGGAGGGACATCATCACGTGAAAAGCAAGGAGCTTGCCACCCATTATAGAGTGTGGGGCACTCTTGCATCTAAGAATATATGATCCTGAGGTTGTTCTGGTGATGAGCATTGGCCATTACATAAAGCTTCGACAAGCCCTTTTAGCTGCCTGTTATTTTCATTCACGTGATCCTGTTGGCTTCTTCTTCATGACACGGTTGAGCCATTGGCCCCCCCTCCCCCGGTGGCGAGGATTTGCCATTATCTTTTATGAGAACCGCCTCCTTCCATGTGTCGTTCTTGCCAGCCTCCTTAGGATTTCCACATGTTATGATTTCTTTTTAAAGAAATCAAACTGAAATATCTTTTTATTTATTTAACTGATATTGTTTCTCTCTCAAATAGAAGCGGGCTGAATTTACTTCGGTACTAATCTGTAGTAGTTGGGTATTAAAGGCATAATACTCAATCAAAAGTTTTTAAATAGTTTGTCTTTTCATATGTACTTTTGAGAAAATTTTAAGTGTTCAATATTCTATTAGCCATTTTATAAATTTTATTTAAAAAAACAAATACAAAAGAAAAAATATATAAAATCAATGACCCATTAAAAATAATAAGAATATCTTCACGAAATATATCTTAGAAATGTCACTAATTATTCCCTGAATATAATAAAAAATCACTATGTGGTCTTGGAATATTTAAAATCTGTATCATGAGCATTCAAACTGAAATCTTTAAATGGGATGAAAACGAGTGAAAATCAAGAAGTTGGAGGTGTCCATCTCTAATGCATAGCTGAAGATCCTTTGTAAGAAAACACAGCTCAATAGGTTTGATAGACTTTTCCACGGTTGACGATGGATGGAGTTATTATTGGGGTGTTGTCACTTGCAAAATTAACAAAATTCCATGCGAGGACAAAATTTCATAAAACAAATCTTTTAATTTCAAATTCTTATAACTGAATAACCATTTAAATAATTAGCTTGCTTTCATAATTGTAACTCTTAGTTTTAGCTTTATATACAATCAATTCATGAAATCCCATGGAATCATGGATATTGACTACAAAAAAACAATATTTTTATTTTTATTTTTTATTTCAAAACAGTAAAAAACAACATTTTGATTGATCGTGATATAGACCAGTAAATAGAGATATCGTGAGGGCATTTTATGAATGATTGGATGCGTTGTAAATTACTGTTTCGTGTGCCAAACCAATATAACAAGGGAAAATAGTTGTTCAGTTAAAAATTTGTAGATAGAATAGATTGTGTACACTCTGAAGCGTCTGGGTTGCTAGATGTTTGGACCATGTGCAAACAGCCGGAAAATTACCCTCTTTTTTTATTCCTCCAACACACATATACGAGCATAAATTAGGCAATTAGCAGAATAAACATAGGAAATTTATGGAATAGTATTGGTTAAAAGAGATTTGGCGACATAGCATACTTTCACATTGTCGTGCTTTATAAACACAACAAAGTAAAAGTGTGCTATCATTTAGCTCAACCGGTTCGTAATGGTCAGTGAAATCGGTCAGTCGATTCCAAAAACAATAAGAAAAATCTCAAAACTATCAAAACTAGGGGGGCTCAATGAGATTTTTTACATCTAAAGATCTAACGGTCTGCGTAGCAGTGTAATTGTTGTTATAAGAAAAACGACATCCAAAAACTCTTATAAAAATTTGAGTGCGATCCAACGGTTGAATCAAAAGTAATGGCTCCTTTTTGATTCGTTATTCTGGTATGACGCTACTTGACCTTCTTTTTAGCCTAGACTTGTCTCATTGATCCATAAACGCATCTGCTAGGTTTTTCGCTTAATCTATTTGGGGCAGATCCTCATTTAGTTATGACAGACTTACACCTGATTTCTTAGAATCACTCGTTATCACAAGCCCGATTATATCATTGACATTGAAAAACAGAAAATAATTATTGTGTGAATGTTAGTGAGCCAACCGGTTAAGTCAAATGATTGGACTTTTACTTTGTCGCGCTTCTGAAACTCAACATTTACTAAATGTTGTTATTCTAAAACGCGACAATTATGTTCTCGCGCTTAGAAATATTGATATTTTTAGCAAATATCACACTTCTAAAGCGCTACAAAATAAAAATGTATTATTTCGCTAAAAAAATTTAAAGGTGTTATTCCGTTAATTTTTTATATTTATTGTGCTAATTTAACACAAAAAAAAAAATCATATATCACCCTTAAAGCTCCATCTATCTCGAGGCGTTGTTATTCCGCAACATCATGATTTTCGGGCAAGACCAAGTAATTTACATTCAAGACAATGTTGTCTTGAATAAAAAAAAAAATTCGAAAAAAAAAATTCTGAAAAAGTCTGTATTTTCTTAAACTTTAAATAATATTACTATATAAAAATTGGCACTAGAATATCTTAAACAAGGAGGAGGAGGAGGAGGAGGAGCATGGATGGTGGATATACATGCAGTGATCATGATGTATATTGTATTTCTGTCCGTACGTGGGACAGTTGACGAATTCCCTCTGACCAAAAACATCACATTTCAGGTAGGTGCAACATAAACACGATAATACTTGCAATAAAATCAAACCTACCCTTACATAATTAACTTTTATATACTCCTAGGCTACTAGGTATTTCAGGCAGGTATCTATTAAATCGATTTTGATGGGCAAAACTTACGTAGGTGTCTGACCCGGTCAGACAATATGAAAAACTCCTCCGATGGTTCAAAATTCACAATTAACAAAAATATATATATATATATAAATAAATACGATATATTTATTAATTATATTTTATAAAATAAAAATTCACTTCATTTAACAAAAGGCTTCAGATATAAAATAAAAATTGTTCAAGATCCCACTTATCAAACATACATAGAAAATTAAAATAAAATATATATATATAATTGAAGAAATTAACAATTCGAATTTAAAACATTTTTAATGGATCCGTACATTGGATGCTAGAGTAAACACCACGCTAATATGCAAGGAAGGATAGGATTTATAGAGACATTTTGAAAAAAAAATTGCTTTCATCTCATATTCGAAACTATGATACAAAATCAGCTCTTGAGATGGTTCAAGAATTGTGAGGGGTCAATATTTTTATATATATTTTATTCCATTGGGAGAACACTTCCTTGAGTTATGTTAATTAAATATTATTCCTCTTACTCTCGTATCTATTAATGTATTTGCTTGTGCTATCTAGGAGGTTAATAATAATTTTTTTTAAAATAAAAAAATAATATTTTAAATTTTAAAAAGATTTGGGTTTGACGGGCAATGTCAAATCCAAGAGTCTTAGGTCTCACCTTCCAAACCTAAATAACTTGGGTTTGGCTCCCCTAATAATAATAAAAATAAAAATATTAAACTTACTTTACTCAGGTTCTTATAATTTTTAATCCTTTTAAATCAAATTTATAGTTTTTCTTCAATAATAATAATATTTTTTTTCAAATTTATTAATGATAATAAGAATAAGAATAAAAATAATAATAGTGGTGGTGGTGGTACTATTAAGAGTAATAATAATTTTAAATTTTACTATTCAAATCAAAATTATGGTTTTTCTTCAAAAGTAATAATATTTTAAAAATTATATATATAATAATAATCATAATAATAATACTAATTATTATCATTAGTATTATTATCATCATCATCATTATTATTAATTTTACCCTTCAAATCAAATCTATGGTTTTTCTTCAATAGTAATAATTTTTTTTCAAATTTAATAATAATAATAATAATAATAATTTTACCCTTTATAATCAAATCAAATCTATGGTTTTTCTTCGATATAAATAATATTTGTTTTTCAAATTTAATAACAATAATAATAATTTTATTAAGAATAAGAATAATACTAGTAATCATAATAACAATAATAATATTAATAATTTTTAAGTTTACCCTTTAAGAAACTTAGGTATGGCAGCGGAGCCAAACCTAGATCTAGGAAAAGCGTCAAATCCAAGTAATTTGGGTCTAAAATGTTCACAAATCTAACTTTCAATTGCCATTACAATAACAATTTATATTATTTATGAATCGACCCATAACAACACGCAAGTTATCTATCTAGTGATTACAATAGCATGTTTGTTATTGCATTTCAAAAATATTTTTGAAAAAAAATTGTTTTTTTATTTGTTTTAAATTATTTTTTTATATTTTTAAACTATTTTAATGTATTAATATTAGAAATAAATTTAAAAAATAAAAAACTCGTATAGGATTTGGCAGACATACCTGATCTCAATGCCAGATGTCTGGCAGCCATGTCATTACCCAATGAGTACCTTAAAAAATTCAAACAGATCATTTTGTCCCTAATTATTTTTTTAATATCAAATATATCCTGTGAAAAAAAAAACTCCACCCCTAACTATATGCCTAACAAATTTATTTAGTAAGGACAATTATATTATTATACTGTTTTAATTTACCGTGAGTTATGTCTTGGTGAACAGTGAAATACTGATTATATTATATAATTTTCGTGAATTTTTCTTTCATTGGACACCACGGTAGGAGACAATTTCTCTCTGGTTATCTCTGTGAGGCGAATTTAATTTCAAATTAATTGTTTTGACTTTAGCAATATTTAAAATTTATTGTCTCTAAATCTGCTGTACAGAAATAAAAAGGCATGCAATATTTATGCTTTCCATCCAAATTAAAACATCATTTTGATGGGATTCCTGCGGTTAATTTTGACGAAATAAATGCGATCTTACATTTAGCAAAAATGTATTCATTTGGGAAGAAAGAGTCTCTGGTGGTTGAGATCGACACTCTAGGCTTTGCTTTAGACCCAAGAGTTGCAGAATTCAGAGAATCAAGAAGAAGATAAAAATGGCTTAGCGTTGGAGATGGAAGGGCAAAACACTTGAATGGATAATTGAGCGCAACTGTTCGAAATAATATAAGCAGGGAGAAACCTTTTCTTCTCAGCAGTGATTTTTTTCTTTCTTTTAATAGTGGGTATTTTAAAAAAAAAATTAACATATTTTTTAAAAAAAATTAGCAGAATAATATTATATGAAAATGTTTTTAGTAAAACAGCACACTTTCACGTTGTCCCGCTTTAAAAGCGCGATATTTACTAAGTATCGCTATTCTGAAACGTGACAAGATAGTTGTCCAATCATCTAGCTAGCTCAATCAGCCGACCATTTCACACAAAAACTAAAATTTAATGCACTTTTCTTCCAAATATATTTTATGAGTTAAAATATATATTTTTGTTCAACTTGTAGACTTGTATAAGCTCAAGAGGAGGTCTGGTCGCGCCATCTCAAAATAACGGTTAAAAAGGACCATAACTTTTTATCTGAGCGTTGAATCGCGCTTAAATTTTTACAGGAGTTTCTGGAGATCTTTTTCTCTATAATAACCATTGTGTCACTATGTGAACTATCAAATCTTTAAATATAAAAAAATCATCAATGACCCTTGATTTTAGCAGTTTTGAGATTTTTCATATTATTTTTTAAACTGGAAAATTAATTTCACTGACCAATTTTTTACTCTTCTATTAATTCGCCAATTATTTTGATTTTGTGTGCTAATTTTTCAAATTTGTCCTTCAATAGCTGGGTAGAATCATTGATTGAAAAGGCGCAAAAAGGTCATGCTGGTCATTCAAATTACAAAAGGTTGTGCCAATAGACTAATTGGTTGTGTCAATAGCAATTACCTTTTCTGTTTGGAGACTTGATTGAGAATTTTATGGTAATATGTGAAAGTTGAATCAATAATACATTAAAAGATGAGAGATAAGTAATTTTGTAAAAATTAATTAGCTACTCCGTCCAAGGTTAGAAACAAAGCAAGGTCCTTCAAAGGTAGTCAATCGTCTCATCGATAGAGGTAAGTAAAAAAATCAAAAAATTAATTAAACCGAGAAAATCAAAAAACAATAATAGAAAAAACCAAACCATAAAAAAAAACCGATTAAACCAATTAAAATTTTGAAAAAACCGACCAGTTTCGGAAAAAAAACCGAGCCAAACCGGGAAAAAACTAGAAAAAGCCAGCTAAACCGAAAAAACTGAGCTAAAACGGTTTGAACCGGTTTTTTTCCTAAAAAACCGAACCAAAACAGGTCAGTTTGACTTGATTTCAGTTTTTTTTTAAAAAAAATTCGGTTTAAATTTTTTATATATAAAAATAAACTAAATCAAATCGAGAATAATCATCTCTACTCATCCATCATTCTTGATGTGATAATCTTTGGTCCAAAAAATCTCTTACTCTCTAATCAAACCTTTCCATCTTATCTGCTTCTATTCTCTTTTTTCTATTTTTAATTAAGGAATTAAAAAAAAAATCCATCCTATCATGAGAGAGGGGAAAAGAGATGACTTATAGTCATATTTTAAATATAAAGATTAATTGTAGCTATAGGATTATTTGCGTCGTGGATTACACACTATTCTCTACTGTTCATCGAGTTCAGAACACCTTCGTTTAGGGTTTCTTTATCTTAAAATGATGTTGTTTTCTCAAAAAATTTAAGTGATGTTTTGGAAGTATATTCCTCTTTAGTCCTTTGCTTTCAATGTTTATGCAAACTGGTCCCTCAACTTCACTTGTCTTGTAGTATGGTGTC
>Ga0307515_10012275_pt1 | contig 16132 bp, 5 predicted proteins | sample 17_EM_MG_FD_194513 | JGI IMG/M metagenome (GOLD analysis project Ga0307515, IMG submission 194513) | Populus trichocarpa ectomycorrhiza microbial communities from riparian zone in the Pacific Northwest, United States - 17_EM | ecosystem: Host-associated > Plants > Roots > Unclassified | place...
GGGGGTGGGTGGGTGAAAAGAACGACCTATTGAGTGCAGTTGTAAGCGATGATGCTGTTGACCGTGTTGAACATCTGGTTGAATACCTGAGTTGTAGGGTTTTCGGCCAAGCAATGTATAGACACGTGATATTAATAACTATTGGTAGGGCCTTTATAGAGCTAGTTAAAGTTAAAATACGCGATCTAAAACATTTAAATCTTACTAAAGCGACGCCTATAAGCTCTTAGACGCTCCGCTAAAGATTTTGTTGGGTGATAGGGGTGCGTAAGGGGCTGAAATTAGTGCGCTGTTCTAATTGGTCTAGGAGTTAGCAGGAGTTAGTAGGAGTTAGGGCGCTATTCTAATTGGCTTAGGAGTTTGCAGGCGTTTTAGAGGGTTTATATATTATTCTGTGTTATAGAACAAATCTTCTATAGAGCGTCTAATTTATAAGATAAGTCCCCGCTATATTCCCGATAGCGTCTACACATATCTCTGCCTATATAGCCGCCTTATTTTTTACCCTTCCTTCCTTATACCCTCCCTACCTAAGAAGGCACTAGAATAGCAGCTAGTAGAGGACCGTTGCTAGAACTAGATAACTATCGCTAAAACTAAATAACTATCGCTAGAACTAGACGACCGTCGCCAGAGCCAGACGATAATAATTAGCCAGCGAATACTATAAACGATTCGATCGATTGATTAAATTAAGGTAGTATAGACAGGTAGGTATAAACAGGGAGATGCTAATAGGTAGGTAGATGCAGATAGGTAAGTAGATATAGATAGGTAGGTAGATATAAATAGGTAGGCAGATATAAATAGGTAGGCAATATAAACAGGTAGGCGATGCAGGCAGGTAGGTAGATAGGTAGGTAGGTAAGTTAATAGGTAGATAGGTAGAAGAGAACTATCGCTATATTATATTAAATTATCTAAAATAATAATATTTATTTTGCTAGCCTTATAAATAGCTTTAAAGTAGCTTTTATTTATTTAAAATATGCTATTAGTATAAAAGAGGTAAATATAATTGTTGGTATGCTTTAACAACGTGCAAAATACATATATTACAATAATATGTACTATACAGTGTTGTAAATGGATGTTGTCTTTTAATACGAAGAAGGGTGAGGAACTTAAGGTTCCTTACCACGCTAGTGCTACGGTGACACGTGACGGCAACTTGCCTTACGTAACGGCAACTTGCCACATATGGCGGCAATTTGCCTCCTATTGTAATGTAATATATTCTAGCTATACTAGGAGTACTTTAAAAAATGCGGAGGACTAATATTCTATAACTGTATAGTTCGAAAATCTATATATACACTTCTCTTTCTTTTCTTCCTTCCTTCCTTCCTTCCTTCCTTATGCCTTTATATCAGTGCTATTATCAGTAGCACGTTCTACCCATTCTACTATCTTTAACTCAATTTGGTTTATGTTAATAAGTCGCTTAAGAGCTAATAATAGTTTACTTTTAGTTATAGCGTCTATAGGGTTACTATCTCCATTAATCTACTTAACTTTAGCTATTTCGCGTCTTTTATATGACTAACATAGGCATATAATATTAATTATAAGTCTCTTCTCCTATATAGTTCCTAGTTTAATAAGGCATTTATAGATTAACTTTAAATCGGTATAAAGGATGAGCGGTAGGCTAATGTTAAGTTGCAATTCGACTATAGCCTTAATTGCAGCGCCGATGTCGAAACTATGGGCTATAGCATATAATTTGGAGGCTAGTACGCTTCTAGTGATTCTCTTACACTTAACTAAGGACCAGTGGACGATATTCGCCTTATTTAATGAGTCTGCTAGTACTAGGATGTATCCAATCTATAATAAAAGATCCTTATTATTTGCAAATACGGAATTAGTGAATATAAGTAGTTATAATATCTCTATATCGAGTTTAACAAAGTTTAAACCTCTTATTAGGTTCTTAATTTACCACTAAATCCTCTTATTAAGTAGTTTTGCGTCTTTTTTGTTAGGGTTAATTACCTAGGCAGCGTAGGATAAATTAAAAGAAGCTTTAGGCTAGCATACGGACGTAATATAAGCTCCTCCTACTCGTTAGGCGATGTATTAGTCCTTAAGTATAAGTGCTATGCGAATAGTGCCTCTAGAACTAGTTGTTATAATAGCTTCCTTAATATTAATAAGGGTCAAGTTCTGGCATTAGCGCTCCTATATAAGCGTAATTATATAATCCTATTATTAGATAATGCCTCCGTTAAACTTAATTAGGTATTCTAGCGTAAGTTATTCGCGTTCCTTAGTTAGGAACTTAACTTTCTTAATCTTCTCCTATTCTAAAGTTGTAAAGACTAAGTTAGCTAATAGGAGGGTGTTATTAGTCTATAAACCAACTATTCCGAAATTTATAGGGTTATTAAGGTAGAGTAAGTAGGGGTTATAAGTAGATTGGCTTATGTTTAGTTCTTTAATATAGTAGTTATAGTAAGTCTTAAACTAATAATTGCCTGCCTTAGGAATGCCGTATAAAGGTCTAACAACCTTTAGAATTGTGCCTTATAAGACTCTAAGTGCCGTACTAAGTTCGAGAGGTGCCCTAATATAGAAGTCTTAATTTAGTCTTATAGCTAATTATATATAGGCCTGTAAAATATCTTGTAAGTAGAGATATATGCCATTGTTTTAAGTTATAGCCGTAATATAGAGAATAAGGCATTAGCTGACTTGTTAGATTGTAGGTGATTAGGTTAATACGAGGTCTTTTTTTAGGTCATTATATGCCTATATAACTAGTCTTAACTTCTTAAAGGCTTTATTAGAACTGGGGTTCTTAATCTCGTTAATAAATCTAGAGTTAAATACTCTGTTACTTTATAGTATATCTTTAGGGTTAACCAGTTTAAAAACTCCTTTCTTAAGTAATCCCTTAATTTCCTTCTGGTGTGATACTACAAACTAATTAGACTTTATAAGTTAATTATTATCCTCATCTTATAGATATATTAAAATGTTCGCGGTATTAGCTTTAATAGGGTACTTATATGGTCTACCTCTTCCACGCTTAACGGGTTAAGGTCTAGGCTTAGTTTAAGGTAGGGGTTTAGGTTTAGTTTAAGGTAGTTTACTTTTATCGTCTTCTAGTTACATGTCCTCTATAATCTTAGGGTCTACCAGATATAGTTTTACAACCGTACTGCGGAAGTTGGTTAGTCCATAGGGAAGTTATATAGTACAGGTCTTATTTTTAATGCTAAATAGGTTATACGGACTAGACCAGTAGCTAGGTTAGCCTATAGGTCCTTCTCTCCATACCAATACGGGTAAGTTAAGTAGTAGGTCATGGATTGCAGTTGTTTTAGGCCCGTTGCGCATATTAAGGGTATTTACCACTTAGTGCTCAGCTCTAAGCTTCTTAACTTCTTCTATAGCCTTTTTAAGAGCTACTGTTTGTTATATAACTATAGGGTTAGGTACGTTGGATTCCACCATACATGGGTAAGCTCTAAATACTAGTAAGGTAGGTATAAGACTGTTAGGGCCTACGGAATCGTTAATTGCTTTAAAAGCCATTTATAGGGCTATGTCCTTACTAATATCTAGCAGTTTTACAGTAATAATATGGTATATGCGACGGAGGGGGCCATAGTAGCGTTCTACTATTCTAACTAAATTATAGGCTTCGACAGGTACACTTCTTATAACTATTCCAAATATTATAGCGTATTGTTTAAATTCCTTGCTTATAAAATTCTTACCTATATTATATGTGATAATATTAGGAGGTCCTAGGTATATATCGATCCAGCACATTCGTAATATATCCCATATATGCTTAGCGCTAATATTTTACAGCTATCTGCTAGCTTAAAATCGTGTTTCTTTATTAACGATATATAAAAGGGGTGCGCCATTAATATATATAATATTAACCACGATTAAATAGTTGAAATCGATATTATTACGTAAGGTAAATCTAAATCTACTAGGCGACTTTCCATATTTTTAACAATGGTGGTAGTAGCATATAAGATAATTTAAGGTCTTACTATTAACATTATGCCCTAAGCGTTTAAGTATTCGTATAAGACGCTTAGCTAAAGGGTAGCCAAAACGGCAATGCAGTCACTTTAATTCTACGTCGGTGAGGTAGCAGGGGTTTTATTTAAATAACTTAGTTAAATAAGTATATAGGGATATGTTTTAAAGTAGGAAAGGGTAGCCAAAGCAACATATAATAGGTACTTCGCTCTAAGGGGTAATTATTATATTTTTTAGGTTGTTATAGTATACTTATAGGTAATCCATATCTGCCAAGTAAAGTAAAAATAGGGTGTTGACCTTAATAATATAAAACTTGATTATACCAATTAGGGTGATTACTTTGGCTAATCCGATTAATAAGGTTAATCCGATGCCGAACTATATATTAACTATGCCTTATATGGTGGTATTAAGCTATACATTAGTATTAAGTCTCTAGAATGCCAAGAATTGGCCATATCCTACTGTGGATCGTTTAGATGCTCCTATATCAATTATGATACCTATAAACTTATCTGCAGTATAGCGGGACATAGATATAGTTACATTATAGGTAAAGGGGTCCTGGTCGGTTATAAGAGGTACTATATTATCTATGGTTGTAACCAAATGGCCAAAGGCTTTATTAGCTAGGGTGGCGGCCATAGAAATCGCTTTCTGCTGTTCCACTTAGCCGAGGGAGGTATAGTAGTAATTAATATTCAGTTATGAGTTCTTATCAGTTGCCTTATAACTTATATTAATAGTTAGTGCTTAAAAAGCTTCCTTAAGCTCTTTTTCTAAGTTAGTATCGTTATCCTCATAATCCATAATATATTAGTTAAGTCGTTTCTTAAATTAGTTGTCGAATTTGCTAAACCTATCTCTATTAGCAGTTCTAAACTTAGCTTTAGACTTTTCTTACTCCTCCTTAGTATATCTCTATAAGTGATATCCTTCCCTATTACATACAAAGCAACGTGGTTTCTTTCGGTTGCGGTTATACGGAGGGTTATTACGGTTACTACGGTTATAGTTATTATCTCTTTTATAGAACCGTCGGTCTGTAAAAAAGGCTTATATCTTCTCCGTATATTCTTTCTTATATACTATAATAGACGATTAAAGTTTGTTAATAAGGGCTTTAAGGTTGTCCGGTGGGTTAGAGACTGCATATCTACATACTAGTATTCCCTAGCAAGAAGTGATAATTTTATTATAAAGGAAGTCTATGGTTTATAAGGTAGGTCTAAGGCCATACTATAGTTAATAAAGTCTATAGATTAATAATTGGAGATATTTACTTGTCGACTTATCTGTATTTCCTACTATTACTATTATAAGTATAATGGTGTTCCACTTATCTAGGTTCTTACGTTAAAATCCTAGTCCTTTAAAGAAATTCTAAAGGTGCTTACAAGCTTTGGCAAATAGTAGGTGGGATAGTTAGTTTATATAGAAGTGGTCCAAAGCTAGTCCTTTTAGCATAGTAGGGAATGCCTTAAGGTAGGCTTCTTGGGGTACGTCCGCTCGATTATAGATATCGTAGAATATTATTAATTTATAGTTAAGGCTTTTATTTATACTACCGTATTTCTGCTTCTCTGTGTATATCTTGGCTATATTTGCAATTTTCTTGCTATAGCCAGTTATAGTAATAGGGTGGTTCTCCTTATCTGTAGATTGTACGTAGAGTTACCGTGTTATTATTATAGGTTAAGGCATAGTAGATAGTATAAAAGTGGACGTAGTTGTAGATTAAGGTATAATAGCTAGTGTAAAGGTAGAGGTAGTTAGTGTACCGGTTAGTTAGGTTGCGGTAGCTTTAGCTTATTATTACTCCTCTAAGGTACCCTCTGTTATATATACCTTAATTAATCTTAATAACGTCGGTCCGTACTTATTATTAGCTAATTTAATTATCTCTCTGCTCTATTTAGTTTGGTCTTCTTCTTATACTATATTATATAAAGACTAAGGGAGTGTTTTATTTTATTTATGGTTAATATTAACCTATACTCCTCTAATGTTTAGGTAGTTATATAGTTGCTAAAGCCAGTATAAGGGGATTTGCGTAAAGATATTAACCGTAAAGTCCTTAAAATCTCCCTAGAACAATTCCTAGAGTATTAAGTTAAGCTAGTTATATATCTCTATATATAGGTACATCTTATATTATAGGTAGTTAGTTAGTTTATCTTTAGAGGCTTCTATTAGGTTAATCCCATTTTCCTATTTAGCTGCTTCTTCCTTTTGGTCTTTCTCTGTTCCTAACATCTTGTTTATCTCTTACACGGCACGAATAGGTTATAGTCCATTTCAAATATATCGATTATAGGGGGGTGTAGGCTTATAGGGCGGGATCTAGGCGATATCGTAGCGTTTATAAGGCTTTTTAGGCCTAAACTTTAGAGATCTGGCCTGAATCCTACCCGGTGCCTCTAATAGGGTAGCCTACCGCTGGACCTAAAATAGGACTGTAAGTATCTAATCTAATATACATCGGAAGGGGGGTAGGTAGGTAAAAAGAATGACCTATTAAGTGCAGTTATAAGCGATAATGCTGTTAACCGTGTTGAATATCTGGTTAAATACCTAAGTTATAGGGTTTTTGGCCAAGCAATATATAGACATATAATATCTATCTCTCGCACGGCACGAATAGGTTATAGTCTATTTTAAATATATTGATTGTAGGGGGGTATAGGCTTATAGGGCGGGATCTAGGCGATATCGTAGCGTTTATAAGGCTTTTTAGGCCTAAACTTTGGAGATCTGGCTTAAATCCTACCTAGTGCCTATTAGCGAAGCGCCTACTACCTATAAAGAATTAAGTTAAAATGGGGGTAATTTCCGTAGTCTAAAAAGTATAGAGTCTTAATTCCACCTTAGGCTTAGTAGTATAGTAGAACGGCAGACGGTAATATACAGCATATTGCGGCAATATCGCGGCAATATACTAATGTTGGTATACTTTAACACGGTGTAATAAACGTAGTGTATGTGTAGTATCGCATTCTGCTATATTCTGCTATATTCTACCAGTCGCATTCTATTATATTCTGCTATATTCTACCATATTCTATTATATTCTATAGTTATATTCTACCATATTCTACCCGTCGTATTCTACTATATTCTACCAGTTACATTTTACTATATTTTACTATATTCTGCCTATTGCCTTCTACTATATTCTATAGATATAGCAGAACGTACTAGGTAACGCGCCTCTAGTACCGTTACCTAGCCAGTATAGGCATACTCCGCTGGAAATTCGAGTTTAATTAAAGTCGTTTAGTTTCCAAGGTATTATAGTAAAGTTTAACCGCATCTAATGTCCATTAACCTAACTACGCCGTTTATAACTTTGCGAAGCTATAATTATATATATACTATACTACACCCCTATAGAAGGATTAGTTAGAGTAGCCGTTAGGTAGGATACCGCTAGCGGCTAGGCGGGTTAATAGAATCTTACGCACTACTAGCGCTAAAAAAGCTCTATTATTAACGCTAAATAATAGATCTAATAAAGGCTGGGGGTTATAGTTAAATAACTGTATTATTACAGCTACGGGGCATAGACGATCTCCTAGTATAGCGGCGATTTAAATATTAACGCCACTATAGGTTTTATCTATCTTACTCTATTTTAAGTAGAAGACTATTAAATAGCTATTAGGGGCGATCCTAACGTCGCTATAGAGGGCCTTTATAGTGCTAAAGTCCTTAGCTTTCCTATTTAGGTACGTAATTTCTCCTATATATAGAAAACCTGTAAATGCTATTATAAATACCGCATCTACATTTATATCCGCCTTGTAGGGCCTAAGCGTAATAATCTTATCTAGGATATCCTTTATAATTAGTAATTTAGTCTTTTTAGTAGATAGGAATAGTAATATAGCCCCCGCTAGGGCCCTTTTAATAATATAGTCTTTAAAGGCAGCAATTAAGTAACCTAGATTTATATAATAAGATTAGATTATAAAGACATAATTAGAGAGGATTTTTAGCTTAACCCTACCTATTAGAGGGGCGGCTATACTAAACGCTTGTTAAGTAATCCATTCCCCTAAGTCCATCTTCTTAGCTAAATACGGTAATAAACCGTTTAGGGCTAAAAAGGCCTCCCAGCTCTTAATAGCGGAGGAATAGCCCTTCCTTATATTAGCTGCTAAGCCATGCTATATAAGTAGCGAAAAGTAGTAAGACCTACTAATCTCGCTCTAGAAGGTTAGGGGAGGTTAATTAAATAACTCTGGGTTAACTATAAGAGTTAATAGCTACCTAAAGAGGTATTATTTTTCTGGCAAGAAGCCGTTATTTATTTGCCACTTAGGGCATATTAATAATAATTTCTTACGGTTAAATCGCAAGAGAATATTAGCAAGCCTATTTAGCGCTAGAGACCTATATAGTCGTTATTTATCTAGCAAAAAGCCGTTATTTATTTGCTACTTAGGGCATATTAATAATAATTTCTTATAGTTAAATCGCGAGAGAATATTAGCAAGCCTATTTGGCGCTAGAGACCTATATAGTTGTTATTTATCTAGTAAAAAGCTATTATTTATTTACTACTTAGGGCATATTAATAATAATTTCTCACAGTTAAATTATAAGAAAGTATTAGTAAGCCTATTGTTGGCGCTAGAGACCTATATAGTCGTTATAGTAATATTATTTATTATTAAGGATATAAGTATCTCTTAGAGTAATTAGTTTCTAAAACCTTTTATAATATTATTCTGGATGCCGCTATAAGTAACTATATTATCTATATAAATATAAAGAGACCTATACCGCTATACCAATAACCACCTTTTAAATACCTCTACAATAGCATATATTTCTTTTAGGTTAATATAGTTATCCGCCTAGTCTAGTAGGGGGTAATAGCTAAAAGCCTGGGCCTAGGGTAGGGAAGCCACGTAATTAGGCTAGTAGCTATTCTCTCCACTAAAGTAAAAGCCTCTATAGCCTTTAAGCGATAAGGCGTCGGTAAATAAGTAAAACTATAGCCTTTCCTTATTATTAAAAAATAGTATACCGTTACTTAATATAAGAACCTTAAGCTAGAGGTTAAGGTCTTCCTTAAGCTCTAGGGGGAGGCGCTAGTGCGCATATCTCAATAGCCTAATAGGCCATTTTGTTATAAAGTCCTATAAGAAGTAAGAGTACAAGCGCCTAAGGTAGATAACTTTTATATACTATACTAGGCGGCCCGCTAGTTATTAGGCTTACTATAATAATAGCTAGCCTATCTAAAGAGCTTCGGTTACCTAATTAATAGCTTTCTATTACTTAACTGGTAAGAGTTTTATCTTTATTACCGCGGTGTTAATTATATAACCCAGTACTTTAGCCTCCGTACCTTTAATATTTTTAGTATTATTTTAGGGTACCCCTAGCTAGTTAGTAACCAAGAGGTATACCTCCCTTAGTAATAGTAGTATAGTTGGACACTTAACCACAAATATAAAATTATTAAGGTAGTGCTTAATAGTAGAGTTAATCTGTTATATTAGGATCTAGTAGAGGCCTTTAGTAAATAAGTTAAAGAGAAATGGGGCTGTTTGTAAGCCAAATAGCAGATAGCATTTAACGTATATAACTCCCTTCCAGATAAAGCCAAGTAGGTAGCGTGATTGCACTAAGACGGGTATAATCTGGAAGGCATCTCTAATATCTTATTTAACCAGGTAGCAGCCCCTACCAGCTATAATTACATATGCTAGTATAGTCTCTACCTAGGTATAGTGTAGTATTACCTAGGCTAGGTCAATAGAGTTATTAACTAAGGATCCCTTAGGTAAGGAGAGGTTATAAATACAGCGGAAGCCGCTATCTGCCTTAGGCACTAGGCCTAGGGGTAAGGTAACTACAAAGTCAGTGGCCTGTATACGGCCTAGGGCCAGGTTAGCAACGATCTTTTTAGAGATAAGGTCTTCGTTATCGTATAAGGAGAGGTAGTTTTTATAGATACTAGATAGTATAGGTAACAAGGTACCTATCTCTACCCTATAGGTAAGGATACCTTATAAAATTGCTAGGAGATTTCTAGGGTACTTATAAAGAAGCGTACTTTAAGCAAGAGGCCTTAGGAGTAATAGTAAGTTGGCTAGAAAAGTCGTTTATAAGTAAGTTTCAAAAAGAGGTACTAAATTAGGCCTGCCTTAAAGCCTTAGCGCCTATAGCAGATCTATCTAGATAGTTAAACCTAGGAATATATCTTCATCTACCATTAAATCCTAGGTCTAACTACTTACGGCGGTAAGCTACCTAGGGCACAACTTTAATAGGTGGTCTTTATCGCATTTAGAGTATATATAGTAGTAACGACATAGATTATCTCTACAAGCCTATTAGTTGTTCTAGCTATAATAGGGCTTATTAAAGATAGGGGGAGAAAAGGTATTCTTTCGCGATCTCTTTAATGCTATATTATAGACTTTAAGCCCCTGGCTCTATGCCTTTATATTAGCCGCCCGGCAGTATAGGGCCTCAAACTAGGTAAGCATATCCCAGTTACTAGGCTTAAGCTAATTGCAATCTATAACGTACCTATAGTAATTAAGTGCGAGGTCTAGGATAGAGGTCCAGTTATAGGTTGTAGAGTAGTCGCGGATCTTGTTTATCTAGAGCAACATCCTTATATAGAGGTTGGTTGGGCATATACAGAGAGTACTTATAATTACTATATAGTTTATAAACCCAGTAAACCAGACCTCCTTATTCTCGTAGACCTTGCGGCTAGTAGTAGGTCTCTTTAAAACAAGTTTTCCATTTTTAATAGTAGCCATATTAGAGAGGTCTAGGCGGCCAGAGTATACCTATAAACGTACTAGATTCTCTAGGCGGAAGGATCCTTTTTATATATTATAGAGGTCTCTTCTAGCTAGGCTAGAAAGGTTAAGCTTAAGCGTACCTAAGCCTTCTAGTAGGTTATAGGACTTACCTAGTTCGTCCGCCTTAGCGGTAGAGGGGTGCTTTAGTGGAGCAGGCTGCTTTAGAGCGGCTAGCCTTGCCTAGTAAAACTCCTCTTCCTATTCCGTCTTTCGGATCCGTGCCTATTCCTCTTATTTTGTCTTTTAGATCTATACCTATTCCTCCTACTCTCTCTTTCAGATCTCTAGGTTATGGAGTTATTAGGCCCTCTCGTCTTATTTCCTAGCTCTTTTTTCTTCTAAAGATAAAACTATAGTGTATTTAGTAGATAGGATAGTAGATAAGGAGGTAGATAATAGGGCGGTCAAGCGAGGAGTTTTCAAGCGGGTGCTATTGGCTGGAAAGTCGGTTATAGGCCTTAATAAATTATGTAGGCCATTTAGAACACTAATCGCAAGCAATCTATAATAAAAAGAACAACCTATTGAGTATAGTTGCAAGCGATGATACTGTTAACTGTGTTGAACATCTAGTTAAATACCTAAGTTGCAGGGTTTTCGGCCAAGCAATGTATAGACACGTGATATTTATTATATATTATTTAGGTAAGTAAGGGTAAAGGTGAGGGTGTTTAAAAGGTAAAGGTAGGGGAACGGTTAAGGAGGCGGTTAAGAAGGCGGTTAAGGAGGCGGTTAAGGAGACGGTTAAGGGGATAGTTTAAGTCAATTAAGTAGGGTAAAGTACTCTGCGCAGTAGTCTTCTAAAATAGATAGAACAAGATGTCTAGAAGTTATTATAAATACCAGACAAGTACTCCTAGGTAGTTTCTCTTCTTCTTTTTAACTAAAATAGGCTGATATAAAAGGTGGATAAGTATAACTATCTTCCAATCTGCTGCAAGGTAGATAGTATAACTGTCTTCTAAGCTATCTACGTGTTTCCTAATCTATACGCGCTCACTAATTAGTGTTAGTATGCTTTAACAACGTGCAGAATATATATATCACAATAATATATACTATGCGGTGTTATAAATAGATGTTGTCTTTTAATATAAAGAAGGGTAAGGAACTTAAGGTTCCTTACTACGCTAGTGCTACGGTAACACGTGACGGCAACTTGCCTTACGTAACGGCAACTTGCCACACATGGCGGCAATTTACCTCCTATTGCAATGCAATATATTCTAGCTACAATAATTATAGTTGCTAAATATATAGATTGCTAGTAGGTTGCGCGTAGGCTGCGTATTAAAAAAACATAATATAGGCTAGTCGGTCGAGTTACTAAATAACCTTAACTACGCGCTAATTGCGTCAACTACTAACCATTAAGGCCATTAAAAGAGTACCATATTTTGCCGATAAATTATAAAAAAGGCGTAAAAGAAGAAGAAGTCTAATATAAATTATTATTATTATAAGGTAGACTTCTAAGTAGGAGATAAGGTATAAGTATTAATAAAGAACTAGAAAACCTAGAGGCCGAGCTATAAGCTAGACTATTAAATAGCTAGCCTATATAAGATTCTTTAAAAAGTAAAACACTCTTTTAGGGTTAAGCTACCAGAATTAATAAAGATCTACCCTATTTTTTCCCTAGACCGGCTATAAAAAGCTATAGATAATCTATTACCTAGGCAATATAATAACCCCCCACTACTAATCTAGATTATAAAAAATAAAAAATAGAAAGTTAAAGAAATCCTAGCGGTTAAAAAGGACTGTAAGGTCCTAAAATACTATATAAGCTAGGTAGGCTATAATAAAAACTTAAAATAGTATCCTGTATCTAACTTTAAGTACTTCCCCTATAAGCTGTGGGACTTCTACCTAGCCTACCCCAACCTCCCTAAACTACTACGCAAATTAAATAGCTAGATTAAGTGCTAGGAAAAAGGGTTAGATAGCTATAACAATTTAAATAATAATAAGCTTAGACAACGCCTAAAGGCAGGCTTTTTTAAAAGGGGGGGGGTAATATAATAGTGCTAGAGCGCGTTACCTGCTAAGTTTTACTATATTCTACCACCTATTATACTATCGCATACTATCTAGTACTATTTCTTACTATTAGCTCGCCTATTATTAGCTCGTCTACTACTAGCGCCTTAGCAACTTACGCTACCTATTTATTAACACTAGCCCTCGCGACCCCCTTTCCTTCTCCTTAGCTTAGTATCTTTATTAGATAGCAATCTACAAGCTTTAGTTTAGAGGCATTTACGCGAGCCGTTGTATATACTAAAAAAAATCAATTTTTATATTGGGTATGGTGGTAAGCTTAATTATATTTTTTATACTTAATTTTACTTATAGTAAAGTATTTTATGGCTTTAATTTATTATATAAAAACTTTATTTATAATATAAATATATATATTTTTAACTATATTAAATTTTAATATAATTTACTTAATATATAATTTATAAACTATATAAATATTAAAAACACTTATTTATATAATAAATATAAATATATATAAAATCTAGCTATATAATAGCTTTATTAATAATATTATTAATTATATTAAGTGTTACAGCACTAGCAGAACTTAGCAGAACTTCGCACTAGCAAGTTGCCATAGATTGCCACATATTGCGGTTACATGACGCAAAGATCTTATAAAACATTAAGCGGCGCTACTCTTCTTCTCCTTTCCTTTCCCTAGTTTTAGATTCTTGTTTATAGATAATCTAATTATATAGGCTTGCGCAACCCTTTTGCTGTGCTTATATCTTAATTAACTAAGTCGCTAATATTATCTAAAGCTTAAACCACCCTTTCTTCTTAAGAAGGAACTTAAATATATCTATAGGACTATAAATAGGACCCTAAGGATATTACTAAGACTACGACAGGATAGAACCTAAAGGAAAAAACAGAACCCTAAGGAAAGGACCTATAAGACACACAGATTAGAACCCCTAAAGAAATTACCTAAAATTACCTAATACCCCTACTACTATACTATAAAATATAGTAGTAGGTAAAGTAGCTATAGAACCCGCAAACACCTTAGATAAAGAAATAATTAACATTTTAACCCCCTAGGCGGAGCTTATAGTAGCTAATACTAAAATTAAATAACTACGAGAGCTGCTTAAAGCTAGAGATACCTCTATATCTAATAATAAGTTATTATTAAATAACTAAAGACTTGCTATAGTCCTTTAGGCCTTATTTTAGCGCCTTAGTAGATTTACTAAGGCCTATATAGCACTAAAGCGGTTAATAAAGGTTATAAATCCCCTACTACTTATAGATGGAATAAACCTAATATTTAATAACTAGAAGCTTTAATTACGGGATAAGCTTAAAGTTAATACTAACTACTTTCCTACCCCCTAAGTGTTACGGCACCGTAACGGATCTAGTTAGGGGGCTCGCTTAAGCCTTGGCATATGTATATAGACGTGTCCTTTTCCACCTTCTGCTCCTCATCTTGATATCCGGGTCAATAGACTACTAATTGTACAGGCTTGCATACGTTCTACGGCGCTCGTGCCTTGATTGACTGAGTCGCTGTAATACTAAGCTAAGATAGCCTATATCTTTAGCCGTATTAGTGGAAACGCCTAAACGTATTTACGCCCGCAATACACTAAAGACTTAGTAAACCCCTTTATATCTAAAGAGGAAATAATTAAATACTTATCTTCTATTTATAAAGACCCTTTTTGTTACGGAACCCTACCGCAGGGACCTCTATAGGAGAGCCCCGTGCTCTTACGTACACCTTACGTACAGCTTATGTTAGCTACGCGTAGGTATATCACCTCCTTACGCCCTTGACCCTTACAATCGATCGCGCAACGTCTTATAGACTCCTTAAATACATATGCTTTATAGCCACTACCCCCGTCCTATAACATTACGTTACGCCTTTTTTACTACTAACGCTTAGCCTATAACTAATTCTATATCTCTATAATACTGCAGGCGCTGCTAGAAGTAGTATGTCTATAAATTACCTCACTTTATACTTTTAAGGAACCTATAATAGTAAGACAATATCCCTTACTAGCTACAATTTTTTTTTTTTTTTTTTAGGTCCGTTGTATTATACTACGTACAATACTGCGCATGCAGCCTCTAGGCTATGGCGCTATAGTTCTATATACATAAATCCTTTCTAGGCAGCTTAATATGTACTAGTAGCTAAGTGGACACTCTGGCCCGTTTTAAACACTAGGGGGAGCTCCTAGCCTATTAGTGTCTTGTCCTAGTATTTTGCTTACTACTGTCTAGTTTATACCAAAATCGCACTAAGGAAATCCTGGCTCTTTTATCTATTTCTAGGGGTATAAATACACAGTGTAAGTCAAAATATTACACGTGTACACCGTATATTACACAATGTAATACACCGTATAGTGTAAGCTGCTTATATAATATATTATATATCGTAATCCTCAATGTCCTCCTAATCATCAGCCTCATCGTCGCCAAATTTATATATATCCGGCTCAAAAAGAGCCTCTACTAGATCCTTATCCTTTTCTTTATCCTTATCCTCTTTATCGTCAAACCAGGTATTCCTTTCGTCTCCAATTCTCTCTTATATTCGCAGATTCCAGTATATATATACTAGCTTGTTTACTCGATCGTTTAATAAAGAATTCCTATTCTTACTATGAATATAGCCAAAGGCCGACCAGTTCCTTTCTGTAGCACTAGTAGTAGGTGATATTAAAAGCGCCCACTTTGCCAATTAAATAAGCTCAGTATGAGATAAAAAGAGACTCTTCCACCATAGAACTAGGTCCATCTTCTTCGCAGCTGCCCAATCAAGAGGCCTGCTAAAAGGACCTGATTTGGCTCGTAATTCAAGAAGCTCTACGTACACTATAGCCGTCTTCTTTTCATTGTTTTTATAGTGCTTTAATAGCCAACCTCCAACGCCTTTTATTTGCTTGTCGGTAACGTTAATAGGCATCTTATCGCGGGCAACAGGATTGCAGAGGTAGGCAATTGTTATAAGAGGGTAGTAGAGCTTTTTAAAGCGCTGGTTAATAAGCTTATACGCCTCCGAGCAAGTAAGTAGAGAATTTAATAAGGTAGCCGTCTCCTTAAGTAGGAAGGTATAATAAGCGTATAAGCGCGAGAGCTTTGGCTTATTAGTTTCAAGCGATATTATTACTTAAAGAAAAGGCGTCAATAGAGCCTCCAATTCCTTTGTCTTGGCCTAGTATTACTCATTAAGGATTACGTTCCTTATCCTATTGTACTTCTCCTTCGCATCT
>Ga0307515_10012276_pt1 | contig 16131 bp, 2 predicted proteins | sample 17_EM_MG_FD_194513 | JGI IMG/M metagenome (GOLD analysis project Ga0307515, IMG submission 194513) | Populus trichocarpa ectomycorrhiza microbial communities from riparian zone in the Pacific Northwest, United States - 17_EM | ecosystem: Host-associated > Plants > Roots > Unclassified | place...
ATAACGGAACCTTGTAGCAAGTACTATAATAGGCTTATTAATGGGCTAGGTATATAGGTATTATAAGTAAGTCAACAACGTAATAATAACTAGTGGAATAGTTGCCTAATAAATTAACTCTAATTATATTCTAAGAATCACTACAAGGAAAGAACTATCTAGAGTAGGGACTATAGTCCTTTAAATATATAACCGTACTCCTAGGAAACCCTCCTTATACGTAAGGTACGCATTATATATAAGGTACGTAAGTTCCCTCTATTCCTCTCGTCCCTTATATAGCACATTATATAACTTACTTACTATTCCTTATTATATGGTTCCACTAGTTCCATACTAGACCGTACTTATATTAACTAACTAGCTTCTTCTAACTCCTTTCCTAGTAGTTATAATATTATACTTAAAGCGTCTATAACACTATCTCCCTTCTTCCTATCTTCGTCCTTATGGATTCTAAGCATCTCTAAGTTATTTACTAGAGGTATAATATCCGTCTAATTAATCTAGTTAATATTATTGCTTATTATACCTAAAGCATCTTCTTCTTTATACGCGCAACGTTATATACGCACTATTACTGCTATATTATCGCTAGGTAAAATAATACTATCTCCGTATTCTTATTATGCGAAAAAGGGGTTAGTCTATATCGTGTTAGTGAGTCCTTTATCTCGGCAACCTTCCTCTTACTTAGAGTGCACTAAAGCGAATATTCGTTCGTCTTATAACGTTCGCTCTTTTACTAACGCTAAGTATACGCGTCCTATAACTCTTAATAGCCTTTAAGTTCCCTAAGTAATTTATTATAGGGTCTTATATTTAATCTACTGCTACTTATCTAGATGGCGAGCTAACTTAAGCCCTTACTAAGTTAGAATGTTCTTAGGATATAGAGCAGAAGGCTCTAAAGGCCCGTATTACTATATCTACTTATCTCCTCCGTCTTAAGAAAGTTTATAAAAAGGTTTATTTTAAGGAGTAGAAACTTATAAAATAAGGTTTACTAAAACTTAGCAATAAAAGAACGGATTTTTTTTAATTAGCAAAGGAAACAACTCTAAGTAGTTCGGCAGTCGCTCCTCCTAAATCCCCCTTAAGTAACTTATTCTTTAGCGATCTTCTTTTATTAATATTACCTAACCTATTCTCTTCCGATACTCCTATATCTTTCCTATAATATTCTTTAAATTTTCTAGTAATTCCTAGATAGTCTTATTATAGCCTATCCACTTAACCTTATACTATGTTTTATCGTTAACGTCCTTATAACTAACGATCTTTAAAACTTACTATTTATCTTTCTCTCGTCCTCTATACGTGTCTGCTTTATAAACTAGTGGCTTAACTTTTCTATATACTAGCTCTAGCATTACGATATATTATATAGGGTAGAATTTATTTTAGCTGGTAGGTCTAACTTAAACGTAACCGGTGAAATTCTTTACGTAATTTTAAAAGGTCCTAGTTTAACATAGTCCAACTTCTTACTTAGTTGTTAACTTTTAAAAAATTTGTGTAGTAGCCATACTTTATCTCCCTCCTTAAGATCTGGTCCCTTAGATCTCTTAGCGTTATAGTATTTCTTTATTCTCTGCTATACTACTTTAGCTATTTCCATAAGGTTTTTATAAAGATTTATTAGTGTCTCCATCCTTTACTTAGCTATACTACTTATCTTCTTTACTTAACGTAGCGATAATAATATTCTTAGCTTATACCTATAATTTGCCTTAAATAGTAAAGTACCTATTCCTTTTTATAGTGTTATATTATATATAAACTATATAACTGGTAATAATAATACCTAATTATTCTATATATAATTAATATAGTGCCTTAGATACTGCTCTAGTGTCTAATTTAATCTTTCCGTTTAACCGTCTGTCTGCGGATAATATGCGGTAAAAGTTACTGCTTAAACTCCTTATTCCGCCAAGAATACCTCCTAGAATGCTACTATAAATCTTAGGTCTCTATCTAATATAATTTTACTTAGTGCTCTATATCTTACAAACACTTCTTTAATATAGATTCTAGCAACATCTTCTACTAATATCTCTTCTATACACGCTATAAAGTACCCCCACTTTATAAGCTTATCCACTATTACTAAAATTACGTCGTAATCTTGTCTGGTAATAGGATCTCTTAATTTTAGTAACTTTATAATAAAGTCCTATAATATAACCTCCTATAGTCTTTCTAGTATTTTAATAGGTTATAGCCCTCTATATAGCTTATACCTTATTAGTTTATTCCTCTAGTAATTTAGACATTCTTTAGTAACCTTTCTAGCTATCCTCTAGATTCCGTTAATAATATACTCCTCTTAAAGTCTTATTACTAAGCCTATAGCCCTATTATGTCCTTAAGTTAATCCCTTATAGAAATCTTCCATAAAGTGCTCTGCTATACTTCTTAGGATATACTTTACTTCTTAGTTTTTATATATTTCTATTTATAGATCTTTTAGTTATACCTCTAGAATTCTCTATACCTAAAAGCTTTCTAGTAACTTATAAACTTTCTCTAATTCTTCTTAAGTTGCTGTAATTTTTGGATAATTATACCTAATTAACCCATCTATATCTTTTTGCAGTAAAGCCCCTAATGGCTTCTTATTATTTTATAGTTTAGCTTTTTAACTTAGCGCGTCGGCCCGCGCGTTATCTATACCCTTAGTATACTAAATCTTAAAATAGTATTCTATAAGCATCTCTACCTATCTAACCTATCTTTAGTTAAGTTCCTTTATTATTAGAAATCCTATTAGGTTTTTATAATCCGTCTTAACTATAAATAGTTTTTCTATACCTTATAAGAATGCTCTTTATTTCTTTAGTGCTATAACTATACCTAATAACTCCTTATTATAGATGTTATAGTTTAACTCTAGTAGTATTATCTTCCAACTATAGTATGCCACTAAATACTATCCGTCTAGATGCTTTTGTATAAAGTATACTCCTAGTACAAAGTCTAATATATCTATTTTTATAACCGTCTCTAGACCTAATTAATAGATCTTAAGAACTGGCTCCTAGGTAAACAACTCTTTAACTTTCTTAAATAGTTCTTATTGCTCCTCTCCCTATACCTATAATTCTTTTTTCTTTATTAACCGCGTAAATAGTTTAATATCTTTTAACCATTGCGCTATAAACCTTCTGCAGTAATTACAAAACCCTAGAAATAATTTTAACTATATAACGTTCTCTAGTTCCTGCTAATTTACTATAGCCTTAATCTTCTTTAAATCTATACTAAGTTGGCCTAGTTTAATAATAAATCCGATAAAATTGGTCTTTCTGGTAAAGAACTCGCATTTTTTAATTGCTACTAGCATCTATTCCTCTTATAGTCTCTTTAAAACCCATTTAACGTATTCTCTATATTCTTCCTTAGTTATTAAGTAGATAATAATATTATTAAGATATACCATAACAAATTTATTTAAATATTCTTCTAATATATTATTAATTTACTTCTAGAACGTTATTAGTGCGTTTATAAGTCCGAATTGCATAACTAATGGTTTATATAGTCCTTCCTTTAACCTAAAGGCTGCCTTCTATTCGTTGCCTTCCTTAATTCTAATCTGGTAGTACGCCTATCTCAGATCTATCTTTATAAAGATTTACGCATTACCTATCCTATCTTAGATTTCGCTAATTAAGGGTAAAGGATACCTATCCTTCCTAGTAATGCTGTTTAACTATCTATAGTTAATATACAGCCTTAGCTTGCCATTTTTCTTTAGTATAAATAGTACTAAATAACCCGCTAATAATTGCGATGGTCTAATATATCCCTTTTATAAGTTTTTCTAGATAAACTCTTTTAATACTCTACCTTCTTCCTCGGTAAGCTTATAGATTAGAAAGAACCTTAAACTTATTCCTAGTTCTAATTCTATCTTATAGTTCCATATTATATATTCTAACAGCTTTTTACTTTCTAATAACTATAGTTTCTTACCGTACTTATAGTATCTCTTTAGTATATAGCTTAGCCCTTTTTCTATTTCCTTATAGGTTGCTCCTACTTAGTACTATACTATCTTAGCTTATTATTATATCTTACGGCGTCGCGTATCCCTAATATTAACTTAACCTATAACCTAATTAATCTTTAGATTATATTCCTGTAACTAAGGTATTTCTAATACTGCCTTATTATTCCCTAATAGTAATATATTAAAAGACATCTTAATTTATCTCCCTTTAATAGTTATCTAAATAGGTCCTATTTTAAGATTAATAATGCCTCCTCTATAGGCTATTGGATCTCCTAAAATTATCACTAATAGGTAAGGATATTCTTTTTTCCTGTGTGGTAACCCTATTTTTTTAACTGCTGCTAGTAAGATATGGTTCCTTATTACTCCACTATCTATTAGTGCCTTAAACTATTAATCTTACTACTTAACTTATAAATTTAGATATTATCCTTAAATTCCTTTAAGGGTCTAAGGCTTTACTACTAGCTCCCTCTAGTCCTGTAGGCCTTAACTTTTCCTAACTATTAGCTACTAGATCCTATTTATACTTAGTCTAACTTAGGCCAATACTTAGTTCGCTTTTTATCTTCAATATACTATAAATAGGTATTCTCTAGACATTCCTACTATTGTTATCTATCTAGGTATTCTTCCGTAAGGAATCTTCCTAGTTAAAGCGTTAAGTCCCCTTATTTTTAAACTTCTGTAAAATGCCAGCTATATATATACTTAGTATTCCGATTATAGCAATAACAGGAGCTCTTGCTGCACCCGGCCCAAAAGACTAAACCAACTAAAAGAACCCCGAAAAACACCCTGATAATCCCCTGAGATGCATGCATTACAGGGGAGGCACAGGTGGTACGACGGTGGTACGCAGTCGCGCGCGATCGCCAGACCTACACCAAACAATAGCTCTCCACACCAATAACAAGGACGGGCGAATACCACACCAGAAAGTGGAAACACCCCCATTAAGAAGGCATCTGATAAAATATAAAGCCTATTGGACGCGTCTAGTATCCGGAACTGTAGGGGAGTAACTATTAGCTATTACGAACTAATGCAGCTAGTAGAATGGCTCCGCCAGTCTAGCGAACCTTAGGCGCCCCTCTAGCAAACCCTCAATTAAATCCTCCAACGGCTAAACAAAATTGAAGATAAATAAAACCCCCCCCTACAGGCGAACCGCACCTGGGCCGCTGTAGCTATACTCCCACAGTATAGGGAACCTACCCCCTTAAAGATAATAACTGGGTATATAATTATAATACGACCAAATATAGAAAAGGCAGAGGAACTTAGGGGATAATTAGAGACAGAAGTTCTTACGAAGATTTATAAGGAGGTCCACAACGCTATTGTAGTCCGACACCTTAGGAGCGGAGACATTAGAGTTACCCTAAAGGACCAACAGGTAAAGAAACGGGCCATAAGGGCAGGGGATAGGCTAGGAGAGCATATTGGTATAAAAGTGCTTCGTGAAGATTACCTAGTCGAAGTCCTATCGGTTTTTATAAGCCTTAGGGTAGAAAGGGGACGCTAGGCGGACAATACAGCAATTATATAGGAGATAGTAAAACAAACGGAACGCCTTATATTAGGACTTGTAATTACCTAGATCTAATAGCTTTGACAGGAAAATATAAACTAAGCATATAATAAGAATAATAAGAGGATATAAGGGGCGCCAGAGACTCGCCAGGGAGACGACAGACGAACGCATGGCTCCCTTATTATTAGCGTATATATACTAGGAATGCAAAAACTCCTTATCTAAAAAGGAATAATTATAAATGGCCTTATATATAACGTAAGGCTTTATAACCACAGACTTCGCTTAGAACGATATTATTGCTGTGTATAATAGGGACACACCTAATCCACATGCGCAGTATAGGTGTGCTACGGCCACTGTGCAGGCCCCCATAATACAAGATAATATATAAATTAAGACTAAATAAAATGTGTGAACTGTTACCAAAGCACATATAAGGCGTAGGAGAGAGAAGACTGCATTAAATATAGGAGACGGAAGGAAAGGGCTTAACAGCTGCGGGAATAACTGCACGCTAGATTATATGAATGGAAACAACAGGCGATAAGCTAGGGGGACGCAGGTGTCTTCCTAGCGTTTCCTACCTTTAACACTAGGGGGCTAAGCTAGCTATCCCAAGCCTCAACGGGCTAAAAGCGACGCCGCGTGACATTACTAGACCGAATAGGGATATAAGGGACACAAGGGACACAAGGGAGAGGACGCCTAGTAGGAAGACCCCTATGGACAGCTACGGCAAGTTCAAGGCCGGGATAATTAAGAATTAGATTTAACGCGGTAAATATAACACCTGTAGCTAGCTTATAAGGGGCATATAGCTAACTAGTAAGAACGGGGGAAGAACCGGAGGTAATAACAGACTTAGATTTAGAAAGGCTAGTAGGAACATAAGATATAGGGATAAAAAGCTCTATATAAAATGAGTAGTAGCTAGGGAGCAAACACAGGAGAAGGAAGTTTTAAATATTTTAGAGAAAGTGGAAACGGAAGAAGCGAGGAGTAAAGGAGAGGCGAAGGACCCCCGCCGGGGGTCCGCTACTTAACCATTATATAGTATAACTGCGGCAATACGAACCACCGTCTAGCAAGGCCCCTACTTAATAGTTTAGACCTAGAGAAACACTATATTCTTGCTATACAAGAGCCGTATTACAATACCTATATATAATCGACATACTGCCCCTAAGGATTCCAGCTCCTATATAAACCAAAAGCAGCTACACGCGTATGCTTTATAATTAGCAAAAATATCAGCCTTACCTCATAGTTATGGCAGGTAGTTAGCTTAGATATTATAGTTATAACTATCCAGACATATAGGGGACCAGTATAAATCATTAACGTCTATAACCCTAGGGTCGAAGGGGTAGCATAGATAGAGAATATTATATCTGTAATAAGCTTGCTAGAAACTAAATATACGGAGTCCATCCTACTAGGAGACATAAACCTCCACTACCTATGGTGGGGGGGCATCTATGTTGCTGCCGATTAACAGGTAGAGTGCTTACTAAGAGCTATAGATAACGGGGGCCTTAAGCTAGCTACCCCCCTAGGTGCAATTATATGGCAACGGGGCACCGCCAAAAGTACGATCGACCTTACGATTATGGACGAAAACCTATACCAGAGACTTGAAAGGTGCTCCCCTAAAGAAGAATAGGCACTTACCTTAGACCATATCCCTATCCAGATATAACTAGATCTGGATATTAAGGCGTAACTAAATAGTAAAAGATACGCAATAAGGAAGCTTAATATAGATAGCTTCCTTAATACAATTAAACAACAACTCTAAGACCTAGAAGAAATCCACCCAATACTAAACGAGCGAGGCTTATTAGCTACCCCTAAGGAAATTAATTAAAGACTAGAAAGGATCCAGGCTGCAATTAAAAGTAGGCTGAAAGAGCACTGCCCGGTTTCAAAACCGGGCCCCTATACGCGACACATATGGTCCGCATAGTGCGCGGCCCTTATAGCCGGCCAACGATAAGTAAGGAGGAAATATATAAGTAGCCACGATTCTGAAGACGAGAGATGATATAAAGATATAAGAAACCAGCTAAAGAATACCCTAAGAAAAGAAGCAAGGAATAACTGGAGACGGTTTATAAACGAATATACTACTAACCTAAGTCTCCCTTATAATAAGGGCCTATAGACTATAGCAAAATGGGTAAAGAAAAAGGCGGGACGCCTAGTAGAAGATCTATACCTACTACCCCTACGAAGAGCAGGCGAACTATAGGCCATAAGCAATAATAATAAGAAGGCAAAGATCCTTATAGAAAGATTTTCCCCCTAACCGGCTTTAGTAGACCTTAGCGACATCACTGGTGAAATACCGGTGACTTGCCTGAGGGTTAACAGCGACATAATAACTGAAGAAATGGCCAGAACTATTAGCCGCCTCTTAAATAATATAGTACTAGGACTAGATGGGATCCTAAACGAAGCCCTAAAGACCTGTGGTCTACTTATAGCACCTTGGCTTGCAGATATAGCTAGAGCATGCTTTATAATAGGCTACTACCCGCAACTTAGAAGATCTATAACGACGGTTATCTTACGAAAAGAAGGTAAAGTAGACTACTTAATCTCAGGAAGCTACCGCCCTATTGCCTTAGAAAACACCCTAAGCAAGATCTTAGAAAAGGTTATAGTGGACCGTATAGTAGATATAGTAGAGGAACACGCCCTACTACCACAAAGCTAAATGGGGGTAAGAAAGAATCGCTTAACGCTATTAGCACTTATACTACTTGCTACTACTATTAAAACTACATAGGCTATGCGAAAGGACTTTATAGTATTAATGCTTAGCCTAGATATTAGCGGTGCCTACAATAATATACCCCATGAGCGTCTCCTATACATCCTTAGGGCAAAGGGCTTCCTAGAATGGATTATTTAATTTGTTTAAGGATTTATAGGCCAGAAAGAAATATTACTAGTCTTTAGCGGATACTAGAGCCCCCCTATTGCAGTTGCAATAGGAATACCATAAGGATTACCTCTTTCGCCTATACTCTTCCTCTTCTTTATAAGCAACCTACTTAATACCTTTAAGGAAGGGGCGACCTAGGGGATAGGCTTTATTAATGATATAAACCTAATTATATACGGGCCAATAGCCGCAGAGAACTGTAGGACACTAGAGAAAGCCTACGATACCTATATAGAATGGGTAAGACGATATAGAGTCCAATTCTTACTAAAGAAATACCAGCTAATCTATTTCATAAGAAAACGTAACTAATCTGCAGATCTTTAGTATATAATCTATATCTAAGGCTTTAGGGGTTAACCGGTTTAAGGCCTAAGGGTATTAGAAGTGTAGGTAGATAGTAAGCTTCGGTGGAGCGCATATGCGGCATAAGCGGCCCGTAAGGGCTAAGTATAGTATATCGCTATATCTAGGATCGTTAATTCTATATAGGGTCTATGTTTTTAAAGGTTACGCCTACTATATATAGCAGTTGTCCGGCCGACCATGACGTATGGATTTAGTATTTGGGCCACTAGAGAAACCGAGAAAGGCCCCCCTAAATTGCTCCTTAAACCACTCCAAAAGGTCTAAATAGCCTGCCTCTGGAGCATAATAGGCGGGTATAAGCGAACGGCCACAGTACTGCTTAAGAAGGAAGCTAATATTCCCCCCCTATAACTATATATCATAGCCGATGCAATATAAAGGGTGTAAAAGGAACGTAACTCTAATGTTATAAAGTATATTAAGACACGCCTAAACAAACTATGGAGGGACCCTAGGGTACCCTATAGGAGAAGGAACCAATAACCCCAAAGTAGGGAAGATATATTAGGAAAACAGGTAGAGAAAGCAGAAGAAGAATGGTGCGGCGTTAGGGCCTAGGCCTATATAGAGGAGGAAGGGAGACGCGTAAGAAACCAGTAAAGATAATAGTAAGGGAGAGAAAGGAGCTAAAGTAGAGCATGAAAGAATACTAAAAAACCATCTACCGTAATATAATACTGGTTGGACCGTTGCTGGAGAGATGTATAGGAGTTAAACGTATAGAGGCAGACTTAGGTAAGAGGAACCTAAGCCGTAGCATAGTTAACGCTATGGGGGGTAAATACCTAAGGGCTCCGAGAGGGCCTAATAAAGGCAGAAAATATAATGGTAACACTCCTAAGGACAGGAGTAATAGGACTAAAAGATTGGCTTTACTGGGTAGGTGTCCTAGTGGGTAGCCTAAGGTGTAAATGTAGCTGGCTAAGACAGATACTAAAACACGTAATACTATTATGCCCCTTACGCACCGGTTGAGAAGTAATACTCTTAGCAGCTGGTATAGAAAACTATAACACACTACTCTTAATATAGAAAGGCCTTAAGGCGGCTACCTAGTGGCTTATTAGCTAAAATGTGCTAGATTAGTTCCGGGTTGTAAGGGAAATAGTAATAAAAGGCAAAGGGGCGTCTAATAGGCGCCTACTAATAACTCTACAGGAGTAGAGTAAAGTTTGTAATACTAGCGCGTCCGTAGACTTGTTACGGCAGTAGTGGTTCCTAAGGAGGTTAAAAAGCAAGGTAGTAGAGCACTACTGGTGACTTATAGGCGACTTATAAGCAAGTCCTAAAAGGCGGGGAGATGGATTATAGGGTTTTCTTAAATAGAGTTTTCTCCCCACATATATACAAGGAGTAGTCCGCATAGGCCTAATAGGGATCCGAATTGGACGTTAAGCAATAAATAATAATAATAATATACTTAGTATTCCTAAACCGTTTCTTATTTAGTGCCCAATACATTCTTATAGGGTATTTCCGGTTCTTTTCTTTTAGGTTTTTGTGCATATTGTATATATTATCTATATATGCAATCCATGCTAATATATAGTGCGCTAGGTATCTTAGGTTAACTCTTAACTCGTTTTTATCTTTAAGTTTAAACCTCTATCGCGTTAATCTAAACATTACTGTCTTATTTACTAGTACTAATATTTACATTATCTCTTTCTAGTCTATAGCTTATTCCTCTAGATCCTTTAACGTTATAATTAAGGCTCCTTTAATGTAACTTATCTATCTCTCGGATATTACTTAATCTGGTATAACCTTTTTGTCTAACTATATATAAAAGTCTTCCTACTTATTATTATATCGTTATCTAAACCACTTTTAATACAGCTTATTAAGTGTATACAATCTATCCGTAAAGAAGTATCTTTTTATTACTGCTTTATAACAGCCTTTTATATGCCGTTCTTAGAATTTAGTTAGAATCTCTAGATTCTCTTCTTCTTCTAGTTCCGTAAGCTACTTAGCTTTAGGTATACCTACCTTTAGCCTATTAGTAACCTTTTATATAGGTGTCTTTTTCCTAAAGCGATCTAGCATTCTTAGCTTTATAGATTGCTTCTACTATATAAAGATTCGTTGTCTAAATTCTTCTATACTTTCTTATAGTTGTCGTCTTTCTAATAGATTTTTAATGTCCTTATACTTTTTAACCAATATATTAACTTTTCAATCTTTAGACTAAACACTTTATTTAACTAGTAAGTCCTCTAGGTCTATATATCTGTCTCCTAGCCTAACTGCTGCTTATATCGCAAATTCTCTAATTTATAAAGAAGCTCCTTACTTCTTACCTATAGGTGTCCTTATTCGTACTCCAAATTCTTAATCCCTTAAATTCTTTAATCCTAAGCTTGCTTTTAACTTAAGCTTAGCTCCTACCTTAATCTAACTAGGCGTTTATAGTATTCTTATCTTATCTTAAGAGTCTTAAATCTTATTTATCTTGTCTTAAGAATATAATACCTGTAGGAAATTCTATCCCGAGCTTATTTATATATCTTTAAACTAAGCCGCTACTCTGCTCTATCGGTTTCTGTCCATTATAGGTCCTTAAGCTATCCTTATCCTATCTTTAGAATCTTAGATCTCTCTTATCTCGTCTTAAAAATCTTAAGCTTTTAGCCTTTTACCTTTATTAAGTGGTAAGCTAGCACTAGCAGTTGTCTACTTGCTTAATCTCTTTTAGATACTACTCTTACCGTCTTATAAAGCAATAGATGCCGTATCTAATGGTGTTATAATGCCCATTACTAAACCTTACTCTATAGCGGTTTTAGTCTCTACTTTTATTACATTATTAAGGTTTAGATACCCCTAGTTAGTTCCTTTACTATCCTTATCGCTATTAATCAATAAATACTCCAATTCTATTATTATTGTCGCTAATTATTATCCGCATATTGCTATAATATCCTAATCTAGCTTATAAAGTTAATCTTATTCTTTATCTAACTCTCTAGTTTCTCTAAGTCCTCTTAACTCTAGCTCTTATAGCCAATAGCTTATACCATACTTAGCGTCTTTATAAATTTAGCATGCGTTGTTATAACAAAACGCGAAACTTCTAATTAAATATTCTTTCGTTCCTTATAGTATACTATTATTTTTCTATACGTGTATATCTTCTGCTAGTTAGGTTCCCTTTATTATATAATAACTCTAACTATCTTTATAATCCCTCGCGAAATAACTCTATTTCCCGTAATTTATATAAGCTCCGTCTTTAAACTATTAACTTTGCTATAGAGTTCGCCTAAACATCTTCTACTAATAAGATCCCTAATTTGGCCTTTACTCCTTAGTCCTATAATTACTAGATCTTTAACCTTTAGGTTTCTATAGTTTTTTACTCCCTTTTTTATAGGCTTCTTTAGTACCGCTTAGGTCTATTAGCTCTGCGCCATACTATAGTTTCTAACTTAGCTTTTATTATTGCGTACTCTGCGCCTTATATAACTATAGAACTCTATCCTAACCTCTCTTAGTCTGTTCCCTTTAGAAGATCCTATTATTAATTTTTATCGCTTAATCTATTAATTCCCTTAGGGTGTCTATATTTTCTATTAAAATAATTATATCTTAAACTTTAGCCTTAAGTCCCTATTTATACTATGCTATAAGCGCCCTATTATTCCACTTAACTTATATAGCTAGCGTTTAGAACTATATTATATACTTAATTGCTAAAGTTCGTTACATAATATCTTGGAGTTTTCTTTTCGCTATAGTTACTACCTCTAGGTCTCTAAATATTTGTGTAAGTCGCTCTATAAATCCTTCCTAACTTAAGAATATAAATCGCACCTCTTAATTAGTGGTTGTTATTCTATTTACTTATATTTCTATAAGATAAGGCTTAAACTACTTAAGTGCTCTTCCTAATAAGAATAATCCCGTATAAGCTATTCGATCTATAGGTATTACTAGCTTTACTCCTTCCTGCGCTACCTTAAAGTGCATTTACGTAAGAAATCCTTTAAGCTTTAATCTTTCTCCTAAGAATCTTTTAATCGATAGTAACTTAACCTTTACTACGCCTATCCCGTTAATCCTTTATTTAAGTATTATATTGTTCTCTATTAACTAATTAACTATCTCTTATAGTTATCTAACCGTTATAGGTTATTGCGAGTTAGTATCTGCTATACTGGTGTCGCCTCCAGACCTTAAAGTAGTTGCCGCCGTTAATGGCGTTATAGTGGCTGCTTTTAGTGGCATGTTATTTAACTTATTAAAACCGTAACCTAGTAGTAATTATATAACGGAACCTTATAGCAAGTACTATAATAGGCTCGTTAATAGGCTAGGTGTGTAGGTATTGCAAGTAAGTTAATAATATAATAATAACTAGTGGAGTGGTTGCCTAATAAATTAACTCTAATTATATTCTAAGAATTACTATAAGGAAAGAACTATCTAGAGTAGGGACTGTAGTCCTTTAAATATACAACCATACTCCTAGGAAACCCTCCTTATATATAAGGTACGCATTATACATAAGGTATATAAGTTCCCTCTATTCCTCTCGTCCCTTACGTAACATATTATATAACTTGCTTACTATTCCTTGTTATATAGTTCTACTGGTTCCATACTAGACCGTGCTTATATTAACTAACTAGCTTCTTCCGACTCCCTTCCTAGTAGTTATAACATCGTACTTAAAGCGTCCGTAATACTTAATACTTAAGTTTGTTATCTAAGTATATAAAAATGTTATCTAGGTAAACCGTATAGAACTTATTAAGGTAATTTAAAAAAACTTTATTTATATACCTTTAGTATATAGCTAGTCCGTTTATTAGTTTAAAAGGAAGAACTTTATATTTATAGAAACTATAATAGGTATAGAACGTTATTAAATCTTTAAATATAGGGTTTATCCTAATTTAGTAGAAATCTTAGCGGATATTAAGTTTAGTAAAGATCTTTACCTAGCTTATATGTGTAAGGGTCTTATTAATTAAAGGAATAGGGTACTAGTCCTTTTAAGTAATAGTATTTAGCTTTTAATAGTTAATGTAAAAATAAAGGCATTTATTAGGCTTTTTTATAAATAGAATAGAGGAAGTAAAAGGGGCTTAACTTAGCTTAATAAACTCTTTATCAAGATTATTAATTAAGTACTACTTTATTACTTTTAGCTTATCTATTAATTATTAATAGAGGGGGCTATAGCCTAGCGAGTTATTGGCTTTTAATTAAATCTTATAATTATACATCTAGTAAGGGAGTAACTTATTTAGGGCTACTTTTAAGAATATATCCTTATAATCTATATAAATAATAAAAAGGAGGCGTTTAACTAGTGTCTTATCAGTTTTCTTAGCTAGCCTTTCCTCCCTATTATTAATAATTTGGTTAATCTTATATAGGCTTATTATAAAGACTTTATTATTTTTCTAGTATATATTAAAGTGGAACGCTATAGCGCTAATTACAGTAATATTTACTATAGAGGGGTTATATAATAATGGGGGCGTATATAACCTTAGGGGCTTCTAGGGTACTAGCGTTATTATTACTCCTTTTAGCCCCTATTATATCTTTTAGAGGTTATTCCTTATATCCTATTAATACGTTCTTTTTTATACTGGTTAAATCTGCGTAATTTAGGCGTCATTTACATTACTATCTATCCCGCTTCTATATGTAAAGTCCTTTTTAAATATAGCGCTTTAGGAAAGTATCTTTATTAGTATAGAGTTCTTTCTAGCTTTGTAACGGGCGTCTTTTTAGGTAAAGGCTAAGTTATAGGCCTGGATATCCTACTAATAGGTAGGGTTAGCCTTTACGGCTAGTATCTTATAATTAATTTAAATTTCCCTAATAAATAAGGGTAGTTTTAGTCTATCCTCTGGCTAGATAAATTATCTTTAATATATATTTAGCTAAATATCAAAATAAGATATCTATTTCTAGCTAAGGATTATATTATAGGACCCTAGGTCTAGAATGCAGAAAGGGATACTATATTAGTATTATCTGTTAAGAGCAATATATAACTTTAAGACGTGGGTAACTAGCTAACTAGCTTAGCCGTTATAGCCTTTTACCTAAATAGGCTTCTCTAATTAGGTAGCTTTTGCATTTAGAAATTTAGCAACATTATTTATATAGGTAGTATTTATAAAGGCGAAGCTATTTGCTCTAGTATTAATAAGGGCGGTTATATTTACTCTATATTTATTTTAAGATACTATATATAGAATAGTAAAATACTTTCTACCTATTAACTAACTAAGATTAATCTCTTTAAGATTAATAGGGTACCCTAGGGGGGAGTCTTTCCCTAGGGCTCTTTTTTTTCTAACTTATTAAACGTTTCTCCTTTCTCTATTTCCTTAATATCGCCTATATCCTTTAGCTTTAGGCAAGATAAGGTAAAGTAACCCTCCTTATTATAGTTATAGCAAGTAGCTAAAGTAAGGTTAATTAGGGTATTATAATAAGTACTAGTTAGGGGTATAGTACGTAGCTAGTTAGGCGAGGCCTACCGGTACGTAAATATAACCGCTTTTAGTATAAGAGCGGTCGTGGCTTATCTTCCTACTCTAGCTCCTATAGGTATAGCTAATAAGTTTTAATTATTCTAGGGTCGCTTCTACCGATTAGGGTAGGCATTAATTTACTTTAATTTTAAATCTAGTAATAGGCAATAAGTTATAAGTCTGTTATATATTAGAAGGTTATTTAAGGTTAAAGTAATCTTCTCTTATAGCCGAATTATTAGCTTATTATATAGGTCTAATTAGTAATTCTTAAGGGGAACTTAGCCTTCTCCTATATAGTATAAGAATTAAGTCTAGAATTTAGTAAAGGGTTAGTTTAGTTTTATTATTAGGCGATTATAATTATACTAGGCGTTTTATACTTTATTTAGGTTAATATAAATAGCTACTAGGTGTTACGGCACTGGCAGAACTTGGCAGAACTTAGTTGGCAGAACTTGGCAGAACTTCGCAGTCACGTGACTAGAGGACCGTATAAAAGAACCCTACTTCGACCGGCGCTGCTCTTCTTCTCCTTTCCTTTCTCTAGCTTTAGATCCTTGTTTATAGACTACTAATCGTATAGGCTTGCGCGTCCCTCTTACCGTACTCGTGCCTTAATTAATTAAGTCGCTAACATTATCTAAAGCTCGTCTACTCTTCTTCCTAAGAAGGAACTTAAAAAATATCTACGGACTATAAATAAGAATAGAACACAGAAGTAGACCTAAAGACTATTATTAGAACT
>Ga0307515_10012277_pt1 | contig 16130 bp, 3 predicted proteins | sample 17_EM_MG_FD_194513 | JGI IMG/M metagenome (GOLD analysis project Ga0307515, IMG submission 194513) | Populus trichocarpa ectomycorrhiza microbial communities from riparian zone in the Pacific Northwest, United States - 17_EM | ecosystem: Host-associated > Plants > Roots > Unclassified | place...
ATAATTTTTAATTATAAATATAATAAAAAGAACTTTAAATTATATATATTTAAAAATAGATTAGAATATATTTAGAACTAAATTAGAAGTAGTTTAGAATATATTTTAAATTAGATTAAAATATATTAGAAACTTAATTTACTTTTATAGCTATATTTAGCTCTAATATACTATTTTATAGCTTAAAATTTTTTATTTTAATTATTACTAAAAAGAAATATTTTAAATTAGAATATATTTAGAATATATTTAGAATATATTTTAATTAGTTATTTATAATAGTTAATTTTAATTAAAATGTAAGTTATATAGTAGGATAAGCGATTTAGGCTTGGTTAACTATATAACTTTATATTTTAAGTTAAGGCTACCCTATATAAGGATTATATATTAGCGCTTATAGTAGGCTAACCTTTTAGCGTAGTCTAGCTAACTTATAACTATAAGAGAGCTAACGTAATCTATAAGCATATGGCCCGGTATAAGTATATAGCCTACTCTAAAACCCTACTAAAAAACCAAAAAATTGTTCTTTAATATCTTTATAATAGCTTAGTAATTGTTAGGAATAAGGCAATTTGCTATTATATACTGCCGCGGCACTAGCGTAGTAAGGAACCTTAGGTTCCTTACCTTTTCTTATTCTAGAGGATATATATAAGCTTTTCTAAAACAATAATAGAATAACTACTACCTTATAAGACTAACACTAATTAGTGGTTAACTTTATAGTTATATTATAGAATAGCTAGGTATTTTACTAAGAAGAGACAAGCTACTATACTAGTACTACTTATACTAGAGGAAGCTATCTTTTAAGGTTAAAACTAGTCCTAAACTTTAAATAGAACTCTTCTATAAATTCAAGGATCTAAAGGCTAGAACTAGTCCTAAGCCTTTCCTAGATTATAGATTCTTACATCTATTATATAGAATAACACGCTTTATAAGTCCTTACGATTTAAGGCCAAAACTAGTCCTAAGCCCTATAATTGCAGATTCTTATTATAAACGCGTACTATATAATAGAAGATATAACTATAGCCACTCTAAACGACTAGGAAGACTTCTTACTACTAGGGGTAGCTATATACGCGAAACTTATTAATAAAGATTGGGACGAATTCGCCTTTAATATAATAACTTATACCATAAAATAAGTTAATAGCTTCCTCCTATACTATATTTTCTTCTACTAAAGTAGATACTATACCAATATATATAACTATAGGAATATTTTAGGGAGGATTTTATAGGATAGACCGCCGACACCTAGGTACTTAGTAATATTAATATTATTTAGGATTTTTAAGACTTCCTCTATAGGAATAGGGTATATATTACTAAGAACGGCAACCTAATTATTAGTAATATTTAGGCTATTATTATTAGTATAGAGGAACTAGTATAGATAGAAGCTAAGATTATACGCTAACTATAGAAACCTAGAACTAACCTATATTCTTTAAAAGGCAACTTTAATTTAGAATAAAACCCCTAAAACGCTAATCCCTTACCTAGAGGTGCTCTTCTACTAGGAGGTACTTTTCCTCTACCTCCTCCGCCGCCTCTAACTTCTCTACTCCAGCTAACTAGTAAGCCTCTATCTTAAGAGGTTACGAATCTAATAAAGGTATATTTAAACGAAAAGAAGAAGTTTAGAGGAGAACTATATAATATACTTGGAGCAAAACTATAGGTCTTTTATAACTATTATAATAAGGTTAAAATTTAACGCCACCAGTTCTATTACGCTTTCTCTATTATATTAAAGGGACGGGCGGTAATATTCTATTATAACTATATTATAGAAAGAAACTATAGCTTTAATATAATACTTTAGCTTATTAGAGCCTACTTTAAGACTAATAAGAATCGCTAACTCTATATATCTAAATAGCGGGAGACTATATTCTAGAGAGTTATTACTTTTAACCTAATAAAGACTTATTTAGAGTATTTTTAACTACTTTTTAATAAACTCTAGAAAATCTAATATAGTTTTACTAAAACCTACTAAAACGAGAATAGCCTAAGGGACTAGGTTATCTTAGCCTACTATAGCGTTCCTAAGTATAACTTAGCGCTATATAAACCTATAAATATATTTAAAGGAGTATATACTAAACTAAACTCTACTATAGGTACTATAATGCAAATATAAGAATCCTAATAATTCTATACTAAAAACCCTATTTAAATTAGGATTCCAAACTAATATAATTATAACTAGACCGATTAAATATATAGTGGCTGCGGTAGGGGATATAGTAGAGGGTATAATTAACGTTGACTATAAGGCAATTATGGAGGTTTATTTCGGAGCGATTATTAGAAGAAGTACTACGTTTATAAGAAGCTAAATTACTAGTTAACTAGATACCCCCTTAATAAATAAAAGGAGGTATATAATAAGTTTCGCTAGAGCGTATAAAACGTTAGAAACTAAGAGGTTACTATAGCCTACTTCTAAAGTTTCCTAGTTTAATATAAAGGCGTAGAAGATCTTAAGGGTAAGGTTAATAAGGCCAAATAGCTCCTTATAGATATAGAAATTAAGGACTACTCCCCTAAATAATACTTTACTAAGTACAGTAAGGTAAATAGCATATAAACCGTTGCTGTCCTTAATAACTAATCTACGCTCCATTCTATTATAAAGTTAGATATCTTTAATAAGCTAAAGGAAAGTTCCGCGTTCTCCTTTAATAATAGATACTTAGTAAATATCTTATATAGTATTATACCAGATACTAGAGCCGTAGGAGTATCTATAGTAGGAGAACCTTAAGTTTAAGCCCTTTAGCAGCTTAATAGCTCTATTTAGATTAATAAATTAACGGCAGGCTAATATATAATTCGCTTTAGTAAGGGCACTGCGATCTCTCTCGGCATAATTAAGGTCTAAACCCTGTTAGGATATATTACTTTCCATATTATTTCTACAAATACCCTATTATTATTCTGCATCTAAAATATAGATAAATTAGGTGTTAAGCTTAATAACCTTAAGAGTATACTTATTTAAGGAGATAATTGGGTGCCCGTTATACGCAAATAGGGTTACCCTTAGTTGCTCCTTTAATAGCTAGAAAGGAGTATTACTTAGAGCCACTTAACTAAGTTAGAGCTACGTTAACTATACCGTTATTTTAGCTACCTATCTATTTACTAACTGCTTAGGGTTCTTTAGTAAGCAGGTTATAAGGTTAAGGTTAAGGCGATTAAGCACCTTATAAAGTACTATTATTACTACTAAATAAACTAGAAGTCCCCTAGCCGATTTAAGTTTACCCTTAAAGATAACTACGACTTTAACTTCTATATTATTATCAATATTATATATCTTAGCGGCAAGCTAGTACTCTAAGTTGCTAACTCCTTAACCTCCTTTAAAGCCGCACGTTTCCTAAAGAATATGTTAGCTAGGAACGTATAGGATACTCTTTAATTATACTAGATTAATATCTACCTAGGACCCCCTAACTAAGTTATTTATAATATAGGAAGGAACTTCTTATCTATAGAGTTTCGGCAATAAGTAAAGGTAATAGAAATTAAGGTTAAGGAAGTCCCTATTAAGGTATATAATAGCATTAAAAAAGTAGAACAATATTATATACCATTACACTAAGTATATAAGATTATTTCTTTAGAACTAAAGGATGCTAGTAAAGAGCTTATCTTATAAATAGCTGTTAAGGCTATTAATAATTCCGCTGGTCTAGATAGGCTCGTACCCACGTTACTTTAGCGCCTACCCTTAAATAACTAATAATTCTCTACTATCTCCCTCTATTATATAATAAGCTAAGGCTATTTACAAAGCAATAAAGGAGGTACGACGTCTCTATGCTACGCGCTAGGTCAATAACGTACTAGGAATAAGAAATAGCCTAAATACCTTAACTACGCTTAATCTACCACTCTAATCTAAGGTATACGTATAGCGTAAAAAGGAGGATAATTAGGCCTATATAAACTTATTATAATTAACGGTTAAACTTATACTATTTAGATGCCTTACAGACCTACCTAATTCTATTTAACTATTATTAAGCCCTACTATAAAGATAATAGCTCTAAGCCTTTATAGGATGCCCTAAAAGATACCCTAGAGGAGAACTACAATTAATATACCCTAGAAGGCAACTGCGGTCCTAATATAATTATAGTAGACATACCGCAACTACAATACGGTAGAGGTCGCCCGAAGGGATTACGAAATCGCTAATATCTTATTAATTTCAAAGAGCAATTTATTACCGCTATTAAAAGTAGAGTTGACTTATTAATAGCCTTTATAACAGCTAAAGAGAAGACTAACTTTAAGCTTATAAAACAGCTCTAATAAGTAGGAGATTAACGGTCTTATTATAAGAGGAGTCTTTAAATTTAAGAAATATAACCCTACTAAGTTTAATAGAGTTCGTATATTTAAGTTAAAAATAGTTAATAAAATTAAAGGTAAAGCTACTAATACCCTATTTAAGAAGTTAAGGCTAGTTATTTAAGGCTATAATAATAACGGTAAGGAAGTAATCTTTACGTAATCCCCTATAATTTAATAAGCTAGTTAGCGAGTTATTATTGCGCTAGCTCCCTCCTTAATAAAGAGGGGAATAGTAGTTTATTTATAAGATATTACTTAGGCTTACACCTAATTAGAGACGCACCTTTAGCGCTTAATATTAGTATATCTCCTAGAGTAAATTTGCCACTAATATCCTAAAGATACAATTATGGTTGTCCTTAAGCCATTATACGGAATTATAAAGGCAGGAACTTATTAGTAGGCTACTTACAGCAAGCACCATAAAGAGAAGCTCTTAATAACCACTTCTATATTTAATCCCTACTTCCTTATTATAACTATAGGAACCCTATTTAGAATTATCGGCATATAAACTAATAATATAATTATCTTAGGAGACGACCAATTCTTAGTTCTTAAAGAAGACGAACTAGTAAAGGCAAATCTTATAGTAAAACTAAAGGAAAGGCTTAATTTAATAATACTATTACTATTTAATAGATGTATCCTTTCTCTAAATAAAGGCTCCATCTCTTTACACTAGAAGGGTTAAGGTAAGAAGATTAACGTTGTTAATATTAAGTCTTCGAAGTAAGAATATATAGAGTAACGCGCTTGCGGAGCTTATATTACTTCTATCTACCAACCTAAGGCTTCCTTTAATCTCTCTATTGCCGCTTAATACTAGGAACTAACTAAGAATAATATTCTTACTCTAAATAAGCGTCTTTCCTAGTTGTTACGAACGCTTTAAGTACGATGTTATAACTACTTAGAGAAGAGTCGGAGGAAGCTAGTTAGTTGATACAAGCACGGTCCAGGATGGAACCCGTGGAACCGTGTGACGAGGAATGGTAAGCAGAGTCACGTGATGTGATCTGTATGATCTGTGTGATCTATAAGATCTATAACAGAGCGAACAGAGCAGACAGAGTAGACAGAGCAACAACTTTCTTAGGAGCACGGTTGTGTATTTAAGGACCCTTAGTCCCTACCTAGATAGTTCCTTCCTTATAGTAATTCTTAGAATACAATTAGAGTTAACCTATTAGGTAATCACTCTACTAGTTATTATTACGTTATTAATTTATTCTCTACCTATATACCTAGCCTATTAACGAACCTACTGTAGTATCTACTACAAGGTTCCGTTATATAATTACTACTACGGTTACAGTAAAAATAAATTAAATAATATGCCACCAAAAGTAGCCACAACGCCATCGACGGCAGTAACCACTTTAAGATTAGGGAACGACACTAGTATAGCAAACACTAACTTATAGCAACTAGTAACGGTTAGATAACTACAAGAGATAGTTAACTAGTTAATAGAAAATAATGCGGTACTTAAATAACGGATTAACGGGATAGGAGCAGCGAAGGTTAAGTTACTATTAATTAAAAGATTCTTAGGAGAGAGATTAAAGCTTAAAAGATTCCTCACGTAAATATATTTTAAGGTTGCGCAGGAAGGAGCAAAACTGGCTATACCTATAGATTAAATAGCGTATATAGGATTGTTCTTATTAGGAAGAGCACTTAAATAGTTTAAGCTTTACCTTATAGAGATATAAGTAAACGGCATAACGACTATAAACTAGGAAGTATAGTTTATATTTTTAAGTTAGAACGGATTCGAAGAACGACTTACATAAATATTTAGAAACCCGGAAGCGACGACCACGGCAAAAAGAAAACTCCAAGATATTACGCAGTAAACCTTAGCAATTAAGTATATAACGCAGTTCCAGACGCTAGCAATATAGGTTAAGTGGAATAATAAGGCGCTTATAGTATAGTATAAACAGGGACTTAAGGCTAAAGTCTAGGACGTAATTATTTTAATAGAAGATGCGGATACCCTAAGGGAATTAATTAATTAGGCGATTAAGATTAATAATAGGATCTTCCAAAGGGAACAGACTAAAAGAGGTTAGGATAGAGTTCTATAGTCGTATAAGGCGCAGAGCACGCATTAACAAAAGCTAAGTTAGAAACTATGGTATGGCGCAAAGCTAATGGACCTAAGCGGTACTAAAGAAGCCTATAAGAGATGGAGTAAGAAACTATAAAAACCTAGAGGTTAAGGATCAAGTAATTATAGGACTAGGGAGCATAGGCTAAACCAAGGATCTTAGCAGCAGAAGACGTTTAAGCGGACTTTATAACAAAAGCAATAGTTTAAAGACGGAGCTTATATAAATTACGGGAAACAGGGTTATTTTGCCAAAGATTATAAAGATGGTTAAAGACACTACGTAATAAAGGGAACTAGACTAACAGTATGTAATATATACGTATAGAGGGACAATAGTATACTGCGAGAAACAAAAGAGTATTTAATTAGAAGTTTCGCGTTTTGTTATAACAATATATACTAAATTTATAAAGACGCTAAGTACGGTATAAGCTATTAGCTATAAGAGCCAGAGTTAAAAGGACTTAAAGGAACTAAAGAGTTAGATAAAGAATAAGATTAACTTTATAAGCTAGATTAAGATATTATAGCAACATGCGGATAAAGATTAGTAATAATAATAATAGAGTCAGAGTACTTATTAATTAATAGCGATAAGGATAGTAAAGGAACTAACTAGGGGTATCTAAACCTTAATAATGTAATAGAAGCAGAGACTAAGACCGCTATAGAGCAAGGTTTAGTAACGGGTATTATAACACCGTTAGATACGGCATCTATCGCTTTATAAGACGGAAGGAGTAATATCTAGAGACGATTAAGCAAGCAAACGACTGCTAGTGCTAGCTTACCACTTAATAAAGGCAAAAGGCCAAAGGCTTAAGATTTTTAAGACGAGATAAGAGAGATCTAAGATTCTAAAGTAAGGATAAGGACAGCTTAGGGACCTATAATGGACGAAAACTAATAGAGCAGAGCAATAGCTTAGTTTAAAGACATATGAATAAGCTCGGGATAAGTGTTCCTAATGGCATAAGATTCTCAAGATAAGATAAGTGAGATTTAAGACTCTTAAGATAAGATGAGAACACTATAGACACCTAGTTAGACTAAGGCGGGAGCTAAACTTAAGTTAGAAGTTAGCTTAGAATTAAAGAATCTAAGGGGTTAAGAATTTGGAGAACGAATAAGGACACCTATAGGTAGAAAGCAAGTAGCTTCGCTATAGATTAGAGAATCTATAATACAAATAGCAGTTAAACTAAGAGATAGACATATAAACCTAGAGGACCTACTAGAGGAACGCAGTGTTTAGCCTAAAGATTAAAAGTTTAATACCGTGATTAAGAAGCAAGAAGACTTTAAGGATCTACTTATAAAACGCGAAAGAAAAGAAACTATAGAGGAATTTAGAGTGAGAATTACCTTATAGCAAGAACAGAAACTAAATAAGAGATCTAGTACATTGGGACGTATAAAGGACAGAGCGCTAGTATAAAGAATTACTAATAGGCCGAAAGTAGGCACACTAAGAGCTAAGTAGCTTACTAAACTGGAGTAAGAAGAGGATCTAGGGATTTTAACTAGGTTCGAAGAACGATATATAAAGGGCTGTCACGACGCAGTAATAAAAAGATACTTTCTTATAGATAGACCGTATACACTTAAGCAGCTGTACTAAAAGTAGTATAGGCAAAGGCACAATAACGAGTGGAAAGATTTCTATATATAGTTAGACGAAAAAGTTATTTAAAACTACCCAATTACAGAGAAGGCTATAACTTATATTAAGGGAGCCTTAATTATAACGTTAAAAGATTTAGAGGAGTAATTAAAGGACTGGAGAAGTGAAAGATAAATTTTAGTACCTGCGAATAAAGTTATAACGCTTAGATTAACACAAGAAAGGTTTAAACTTAAGGACGAAGATAAGCTAAGAGTTAACCTAAAATATTAAGCATATTACACACTATTATAGATAGCATGCGTAGATAATGCGTGTAATATATATAGAGCACCTAAGAATAAAAATTAAAAGTATCTAATAAGAATATATTAGATAACGGACAAGGCAAAATACCAAAACGCTAAGTATATACATAGTTGGCACTTAGTAGAAGTTTAAGAATAAGGGGACTTAATACTTTAGCCAGGAAGATTCCTTACAGAAGAATACCTAAATGGATAATAATAGTGGGAATGTCTAGAGAACACCTATCTATAGTATATTAAAGAAAAGAAGCGAATTAAGTATTAGCTTAAGTTGGACTAAGTATAAATAGGATTAAGTAGCTAATAGTTAGGAAAAGTAGAGGCCTATAGAACCAGAGGGAACCAGTAGTAGAGCCTTAAACCCTTAAAGAAATTTAAAAACAACACCTAAATTTATAAGTTAAGTGGTAAAATTAACAGTTTAAGGTATTAATAGATAGTAGAGTAATAAGAAACCATATTTTACTAATAGCGGTTAAAAGAATGGGGCTACTATATAGACAAAAGGAGCACCTTTACCTATTAGTGACGATTTTAGGAGATGCAATAGCCTATAAAGGAGGTATTATTAATCTTAAAACAGGACCTATTTAGCTAACTATTAAAGGAAGATAAATTAAGATGTCTTTTAATATCCTACTATTAGGGAAGGATAAGGCGATACTAGGGATGCCTTAGTTATAAGAATATAATCTAAGGATTAATTAGATTACAGGACAAGTCGATATTAGAGATATATAATAACGCAAAATGTAATAATAAACTAAAATGGTATAGTACTAAGTCGGAGCAACATATAAAGAGACTAATTAAGGATTAAGTTATATACTAAAGAAATACTATAAATATAGCAAAAAGTTATGGTCACTAGAAAGTAAAAAGCTATTAAAGTATATAGTATGGGACTATAAAATAGAATTGGAAGAAGGAATAAGTCTAAAGTTCTTTCTAATTTACAAGCTTACTAAAGAAAAAGATAAAGCACTTAAAGAGTTTATCTAGGAGAACTTATAAAAGGGATATATTAAACCATCGCAGTTATTAGTAGGATATCTAGTACTATTCGTACTAAAGAAAAATAGAAAACTAAGACTATATATTAACTATAGATAGTTAAACAGCATCACTAGGAAGGATAGGTATCCTTTACCCTTAATTAGTAAAATCTAAGATAGGATTGGTAATACATAAATCTTTATAAAGATAGATCTAAGATAGGTATACTATTAGATTAGGATTAAGAAAGGTAACGAATAGAAGGCAGCCTTTAGGTTAAAGGAAGAACTATATAAGCTACTAGTTATGCAATTCGGGCTTATAAACGCACTAGCAACGTTCTAGAAGCGTATTAATAATATATTAAGAGAACACTTAGATGAGTTTGTTATAGCATACCTTAACAATATTATTATCTACTTAATAAACGAGAAAGAGCATGGAGAATACATTAAATAGGTCTTAAAGAGACTATATAAAGAATAGATGCTAATAGCGATTAAGAAATGCGAGTTCTTTACTAGGAAGACAGATTTTGTTAGATTTATTATTAAACTAGGCTAACTTAGTATAGATCTAAAGAAGATTAAGGCTATAGTAAATTAGCAAGAACCAGAGAACGTAATATAGTTAAGGTTATTTCTAGGGTTTTGCAATTACTGCAGAAGGTTTATAGCTTAATGGTTAAGAGACATTAAGCTATTTATAAGGTTAACTAAGAAAGACGAACCTTAAATATAGGGAGAGGAACATAAGAGATTGTTTAAAGAGGTTAAGGAGTTGTTTACTTAGGACCTAATCCTCAAAATCTACTAACCAAAGTTAGAGATAGTGGTTAAGACGAATATATTAGACTTTATACTAGGAGTGTGCTTTCTATAGAAATATAAGAATAAATGGCACCTAGTAGCATACTATAGTTAAAAGATAATACTACTAGAACTAAACTATAACATCTATAATAAAGAGTTGTTAGGTATAGTTACAGCACTATAAAAATAGAGAGTATTCTTACAAGATATAGAGAAACTATTTATAGTTAAAACAGATTATAAGAACCTAACGGGGTTCCTAATAATAAAAGAACTTAATTAAAGACAAGTTAGATGGGCAGAGATGCTTATAAAATACTATTTTAAGATTTAGTATACTAAGGGTACAGACAACGCACGAGCAGATGCTCTAAGTAAAAAGGCTAAACTATAAAATAATAAAAAGCCATTAGGGGCTTTACTGCGGAAAGACATAGACGGATTAATTAGGTATAATTATCCGAAAATTACAGTAACATAAAAGGAATAGATCTATAAATTACTAGAGAGTAATTAGATATAGAAGATCTAAGACGTATAAGCAGAGGATCTAAACTTAGAGCAGTATAAGAACTAAGAAGTAATATACGTACTAAGAAACATTATAAAAGAGTTTATTAAGTCATTCTATAGGGGACTAACTTAAGGGCATAATAGAGCTACGGGCTTAGTGTTAAGACTCTAGGAGGAGTACATTATTAATAAAATCTAGGGACTAGTAAGACAAGTTATAAAAGAATATTTAAATTACTAAAGAAATAAACTAATAAGGCATAAGCTATATGGAGGGCTATAACCTATTAAAATACTAGAGAGACTATAGGAGGTCATATTATAGGACTTTATTATTAAGTTATTAAAGTTAAGAAACCCTATCACCAGACAAGATTATAACGCGATTTTAGTGATAGTAGATAAGCTTATAAAGTAGGGGTACTTTATAGCATATACGAAAGAAATATTAGCGGAAGATATTGCTAAAATCTATATTAAAGAAGTGTTTATAAGATATAGAGCACTAAGCAAAATTATATCGGATAGAGATTTAAGATTCGCAGTAGCATTCTAGGAGGTATTCTTAGCGGAGTAAGGAGTTAGAGCAGCAACTTTTACCGCATATTATTTACAGACAGATGGTTAAATAGAAAGATTAAACTAGACACTAGAATAGTATCTAAGGCACTATATTAATTACGCATAAAATATTAGGTATTGCTATTACTAGTTATATAGTTTATATATAATACAACACTATAAGAAGGAATAGGTATATTACTATTTAAGGCAAATTACGGATATAAGCTGAGGACCTTATTATCGCTACGCTAAGCTAAGAAGATAAGTAGTACAGCTAAGTAAAGAATAGAGAATTTAATAAACCTTTATACAAACCTTACGGAAATAGCTAAGGTGGTATAGTAAAGAATAAAAAAGTACTATAACGCTAAGAGATCTAAGGGACCAGATCTTAAGGAGGGGGATAAAGTATGGCTACTATATAAAAATTTTAAGAGTTAACGACTAAGTAAGAAGTTAGACTATATTAGATTAGGACCTTTCGAAATTATTTAAAAGATTTTACCGGTTATATTTAAGTTAAACCTACCAGCTAAAATAAAGATCTACCCTATATAGTATATTGTAATACTAGAGCTAGTATATAGAGATATTAAGCCACTAGTCTATAAAGTAGACACATATAGAGGACAAGAAGAAGATAAATAGTAAGTTTTAAAGATTGTTAGTTATAAGGACGTTAATAATAAAATATAGTACAAAGTAAAGTAAATAGGCTATAATGAGACTACCTAGGAGCTACTAGAGAACCTAAAGAACGCTATAGGAAAGGTATAGGAGTATTAGAAGAGAATAGGTTAGGAAGCGTTAATAAAGAAGAATTGCCGAAGAATAAGTTACCTAAGGGGGACCTAAGAGGAACGATTGCCAAACTACTTAGAGTTATTTCCTTCTCTATTAAAAGAGAATCCGTTTTTTTATCGCCAAGTTCCTACAGATCTTACTTTATAAGTTTCTACTCCTTAAAACGAACCTTTTTATAAACCTTCTTAAGACGGATTAACTGAGTAAACGCAGTAAGACGAGAATCTAGGGCCCGTTATTAAGCATTGGCAGCCTCTTGCTTAGCGTCCCGGGATTAATAAAGTTCCGCTAGAGCAATAGATAGTTTATTATTAAGCTTTGCAGCAGCAAATTAAACACGAGACCCTATAATAAATTACTTAGGGAACTTAACGACTATTAAGAGTAATAGGATGCGTATACTTAGCGTTAGAAATAAAGTAAATATCGTAAAACGACTAAACGTTTGCTTTAGTGCACTCTAAATAAAAAAAGGGTTGCTAAGATAAAGGACTCGCTAGCGTAATATAAACTAACCCCTCTTTCGTACAACGAGAATATAGAGACGGCATTATTTTACTAAGCGATAGTATAGACGAAACTATACGCGCATAATAAAGAGTTAAAGAAGAAGAAGATACTTTAGGTATAATAAGTAACAATATTAACCAAATTAATTAGATGGACATTATACCTCTAGTATATAACTTAGAGATACTAGGTATCTTTAAGGACGAAGATAAAAAGGAGGGAAATGGTATTACGAACGCTTTAAATACGATGTTATAACTACTTAAAGAAAAGTTAGAGGAAGCTAGTTGGTTAATATAAGCATAGTCTAGAATAGAACCTATAAAACTATATAACAAGGAATAGTAAGTAGAGTCACGTGATGTAATCTATATAATCTGTATAATCTGCGAGATCTATAATAGAGTAAATAGAGCAGACAGAGCAGATAGAGTAACGACTTTCTTAGGAGCACGGATGTGTATTTAAGGACCCTTAGTCCCTACCTAGATAGTTCCTTCCTTATAGTAATTCTTAGAATATAATTAAAGTTAATCTATTAGGCAACTACTCCACCAGTTATTATTACGTTGTTAATTTATTCTCTACCTATATACCTAGCCTATTAACGAACTTACCGTAGTATCTACTACAAGGTTCCGTTACACTAGTAAATAAACCATCTTAATTAGGGATTACTCTACGTATCTATTAAGCTTCCTACCGCTAAGCTCTTTATATTTATTAATAGATTATTTATAAATAATAAAGAATTTAGCTCCTAGCTAGGATATAAGATTATTATTATAAATAAATCCACTAGAGAGAATAACTTTATAATCTATAGTAATCTTATCTATTAGAGCTTAACTAAAAGTAAGCGCGTTACTTAAAGCGTTTTAGTGTTAGAGATATACGGAATAGTTAGCGGAGTTAATATAGTAATTGTAATTAGAACTACCTTAAAGATAATTATAGATTAACTTAAACTTCCTATTATCCCTATAATCATATATACCAATTTATATTCCCTCTATAAATACTTAGTTAAACTTAGTACTATAAAGGAGAAGCACCTTATAATTAATATTATGGCACTTTAGCAGTCCTATAAACGGTAAGAACTCCTTAAGATTTAATAGATTAATAGCTAAGATAACCTAGTAGATATAATAATAAAGGCAAACCCAAATAAGGCACTAGAGATATTTATTAATATAAATATCCTATATATACAAGTTAAAGGTTAGGTTAAAAGGAAGTAGGAGCTACTCCGTAAACCCTAGCTTTAGCTAACTAATTAGGATTTTCCATCCCTAGGATAGAAAATCGCTATTAGCTCGCTTACTACTAGCGCCTTAGCGGCTCTTATAGGATATCTACCTACTACTTCTAACCGGCTCTTCCTACTTTCCCTTTTTCTCTTTAACTTAGTATCTTAATATTTATTACACTAGTTAAATAGTACTTATATCTAAATGGCAACTATAAAAGAAGAGTTGCCAGTGTTAGGAATAAGGTAAATTGCTATTATATAAGGTAAATTGCTATTATATAAGGTAAATTGCTATTATATAAGGCATATTGCCGCTATATAAGGCAATTTGCCGTCACGTACCGCCGCGGCACTAGTATAGTGAGGAACCTTAGGTTCCTTACCTTTCCTTATTCCAGAGGATATATATAAGCTTTTCTAAAACAATAATAGAATAACCACTACCTTATGAGACTAATAGTAATAAATTATAAAAATTTATAATTAGACTCTTATACTTACTTTAAGACCTTTATTAAAGTTTTAGACTAATTAGTATAGCCATTATTAATATATTAAGATTTATTAAGATTTAGCTTTTAAATTTAAGCTTAATTATTATATCTTAAGAACTACTTATTAAATTACTTTAAAACTTTAATAGAGGTTTTAAAATAGGTAGAAGAGTCTAATTTTAAATTTTTATAATTTATTATTAAGCCATTATTAAGATATTAAAGAATGGTTTTTTAGTTTTTTAATAGGGGTTTAAAGTGGGCTATATGCTTATATAGGGCCATATGCTTATAGATTACGTTATTATAATAGCAAATAAGAAGGGCAGCTAGGCGAGCGCCGCTGTTTTAGGCTTACCTAGACTAGTAAGTGAGGTAAGCCTAAGTATCTAGTTATACCCTTATCCTTAGCTAAAGTAGCAGGTTTGCCGTTAAAGACGAACTATACGTTTATAGTAGAAAACTTAGACACTAGACTTAGGTCCTTCTTCTTCTTCTTCTTCTATCTTCTTCTAATATATACTAAATTTAGGTCTAGTAGAGGTATATATAGAGGCTATTAGGAATATAGCAAGGACATAATATAAAGCCTCTATATATAGAGTTTTACGTAAAGCCTTATATAGAGCTTTATATAGAGCTTTATATAGAGCTTTATATAGAGCTTTATATAGAGCTTTATATAGAGCTCTAAAGGTAGTAATTTTAATATTTATTAATAAAGCATATATAAAATATAAAATATAAAATAATGCTTTTATATATACTTAACGTATTTCACCACCAAGCGAGCAGCACTACCGAGCGAGCAACGTCAAAACTCACTAAAAAGTGGAAAATTCACACCTTTATATCTTAACAACTACTTAATAATAAATTTTAATAATTTAAATTTAGACTTTTATATACACTTTACAGCGTCTATTAAAGTTGCATTATAATTAGTTTAGTAGTTTTTAAGATATTATAATTTAGGGGCCAAAATAGAGGTAAAATAACCGTATCTTAAAAACTACTAAACTAATTATTATGTAACTTTAATAGAAGCTATACAGTGTATATAAAAGTCTAAATTTAAATTATTAGAATTTATTATTAAGTGGCTGTTGAGATATAAAGGTGTGAATTTTCCACTTCTTGGTGAGTTTTGACGTTGCTCGCTCGGTAGTGCTGCTCGCTAGTGGTGAAACACGTTACTAATATTTAAAATTATTAAATTATTAAATTAATACTTTTATATATACTTACTAATATTAATAATATTTAAAATATTTAAAATTAATACTTTTATACTTTTATATATACTTAGTAATTATATAGTTAGCACTTAGTAGCTAAATACTAATACTTAGTTATAAATGTCGCATTTAGCTGCTAAAATGCTAGGAAATGCTAAAATAGTAGAAAAGTAAAATTAAATGCTAGTAAATTTTTTCCTAATATATCTAGTTACGCTAAAAAGGTAGAAACTACGTCTATATATCTTATAAGGATTACTTATAGCTAATAGGACTAAAAGATATAGTAAGTTACTAAGATAAGACCTTAACTATTGTCCTTATTTAGATTACGAACCAAATTTTCTACTTAAGTTCCCTTAAGGAGATCTCTATCTAGTCCTAGCTGGCATTTACCTCGCTATTAGAAACTCTTAGTATCTACCCCACTAGCCTTTACCTCTAATATGCTATCCTATAGCGAAAGCGCGTTTAAACGCTAGCTTCTCTTTTTATTC
>Ga0307515_10012278_pt1 | contig 16129 bp, 13 predicted proteins | sample 17_EM_MG_FD_194513 | JGI IMG/M metagenome (GOLD analysis project Ga0307515, IMG submission 194513) | Populus trichocarpa ectomycorrhiza microbial communities from riparian zone in the Pacific Northwest, United States - 17_EM | ecosystem: Host-associated > Plants > Roots > Unclassified | place...
CGGGAACCCCGAAGGCGGTCACGACGCCCTCTTTTTCGAGGATACGTACCGCAGCATCGATTGCGCGCATCTTCGCCATGTCGAACCTCGCTCGCCGTGTTGCTCTGGCGCGATCATCACGGCTGCCGCCTTCGATCTCAACGACGTCGCATTTGTTTCCCGCGATGTGGAATGCATGGGGAAAGTCGCGCTGGATCAGGCGGTTGGAGGCGATGCGCGGTGGAAGCCGTCATGGCAGTGAGGAGCGTGATGCCGCGCCACCCAGCGTTGTCGTCCCCGCGCATGCGGGGATCCAGTACGCCGCGGCCCCTCCACGTCATTGCGAGCGAAGCGAAGCAATCCACATCTCGGCTAGACGAGATATGGATTGCTTCGTCGCTTCGCTCCCTTGCGCAAACGCTCCGCGTTTGTCGCAGGCAATGACGCGGCAATCATTCGTTCGGCGTACCGCAATAGAGCGATTGGTTGAACCCGGATGCCGTCCAACCGGGGCTAGGGTTTGCCAAAAAAGTTACGTCGCAACCTGTCAGCAAACCAGAACGCGAAAATCGCCGCGAACGACAGAACGAACAATTCAGCCGTCAATAGATAAGCCTGCTGGGAAACCGTCATGCGTCCCTCCATGATTGCTCTTGTGCGTTCGCCGTTGATGCCGGCGCACGGCCGCCCTCCGGCAGGCCTGCGCACCTTCACCTGCAACCGGCCAACCCGGCATTGCGATAGATCAAAATCAAACCGAGGGTGAATGGGGTGCACCGCCACAAGCGGCCAGGAGTTCGTGACGCGGATCACAGCCTCGGGAGGGCGCCGCCTCTACCCTTCCCGGTACGGTGGATCAGACGTCCACCGCTTGAGATGGAGATCAACACATGCGTGACGATCAAGAGTTGAGCATCGACCAGCTGTCCGCCGTGATCGGCGGCATGACTTCAAACAACGGCGGCTCGATGCCGCATCCAAAACCTTCGCCGATGGATGAGCTCATCAAGTGGATTCTTGGCAAGCTCAAGTGACAACGGTCCGCGGAGCGGACTGAAGCACAGTCCGCCCTGCGGCCCTCGGCCTGGCCTTCAAGGCGTCATTCCACAAATCGCTGGTTCGGCTGCAGCTTGCGGAACCGGGCGGTCCACCCTCGCCTGACCTCCGGCTCCGCCGCCCCGTCGTCATAGACCGGCGATGTCAGCGGAAGTGCCCTGGTCACCGTAACGGCCACGATGGCGCGCAATCGCGGGGCGAGCGCGCCGCGGTAATGGCCGAGCAGCGCATCGAAGCCGCCCTCCCCACGCTCGACGACATCAGCCGTGCCGGCAAACCGGTAGCCCTTGCGCACGAAGGGATCGACGAAGTTGATCTCGATGCGCGGGTTGGTTCGCAGATTCCGGATCGTGCCGGGCGAGCGGATTTCGCCGAACGCGATCGTGTTGTCGTCGATCACGAAGAACGCGCCCTTCGGCGACAGATTGGGCGTGCCATCGGGGGCCGTCGTTGCCACGAAGCCAAGCAGCTGCTCCTCGACAATCCGCTTCATATCGGCTGTCAGCATCTTTGCTCTCCTGCGCCGCACCCGCCCCCTATCGCACGATGGCGCGGCTGCATGTTAGCCTGCCCTGAACGCGCCATAAACCGTCGGAGGAGACCCTGCATGGGAAAGCGGATCAATCGCTGCGTCGAACTGCTGGAGCAGGATCAGGCGATCTATTATGACGGTCCGCATAGCGGCCACGTGCTGACCCATGCGCAGGGCCGTATCGATGCCGGGACCTGGGCCGACTACATGAATGTCGGCATGGAGCACGGCGCTTTCGACATGGCCGGCCTCGCCGACTATATGCGCGGGCTGGTCGATACCGGGCCGACGCGCTCCGGACACCGCACGCCGGCGGTGATCGTCGAGGCGCCGGTGAACGGAATCAACGCCGCGCATGTGCGTTACAACGCCTGGCAGTTCCGCCAGATCCTCGGCCGCGGCGTACACGGCATCCTGCTGTGCCAGGCGGAAACATCAGACGCGGTGCGGGCCTTCGTGGAATCCTGCCGCTATCCGCACAACACCGATGGCGTCGATCCCGCGATCCCCTCGCCAATGGCACGGATGGAAGGTGCAATACGGGCCAAGGACGGCGGCATCGATGCCGCCGGCCGCAAGTGGCTCGGCATCGGCACGAGGGGGCGCGGATCGGAAACCACGGCGGCGCCGGTCTGGGGCCTGTCCACCGAGGAATATATGGAGCGCTGCGATCCCTGGCCGCTCAATCCGAAAGGTGAGCTGCTGCTGGGGGTGAAGCTGGAAAGCCCCGAGGGCGTCGCCAATTGCGAGGAAATCATAGCGGTGCCCGGATTGGGATTTGCCGAGATCGGTCCCGGCGATCTCAGCCTTTCGCTCGGCTACCGCACCATTCCAGCGGAGCCCTTTCCACCCGAAATGCAGAAGGCGCGCGAGCGCATCCTGGCCGCCTGCCGCAACAGCGGCGTCGCCTTCCTGCAGGGCTGCACGGCCGACAACATCACGACAAGGATCGACGAGGGCGTGCGCGTGATCGCGGGCCACAGCGAGGCCGCCGCCATCAAGGGCCGCGCGCACCAGAAGCGGAAGATGCCGGTGTAGCGCGCAAGACTAATCCTCGTTCGCCTTGAACCGTCCCAGCCCCTGCATCACGAACGGCGCCACCAGCGCAATCAGCGCGAAGCCGAGCAGCGTCGCCGACATCGGGCTTTGCAGCAGCGCCATGGGATCGCCGAGGCTGATCGACATCGCGCGGCGCAACTGGCTTTCGGCGATCGGCCCGAGGATCAGACCGATCACGACAGGTGCGATCGGAAAATCGAACCGGCGCATCAGGAAGCCCATGACGCCGAAACCCGCCAGCATCGACAGTTCGACCACCGATGGTTTTGCGGCGATGGTGCCGGTGGTCGCAAACACCAGAATGCCGGCGTACAGCCACGGCTGCGGGATCGCGAGCAGTTTCACCCACAGGCCGACCAGCGGCAGGTTGAGCACCAGCAGCATGACGTTGGCGATGAACAGGCTGGCGATCAGGCCCCACACCAGATCGGGCCGCTCCGCGAACAGCAGCGGCCCCGGGTTGAGGCCGTATTGCTGAAAGCCCGCCAGCATCATCGCGACGGTAGCCGAGGTCGGCAACCCCAGCGTCAGCAACGGCACCAGCGTGCCGGCGGCGGAGGCGTTGTTGGCGGCTTCAGGTCCGGCGACGCCTTCGATGGCGCCCTTGCCGAATTCCTCCGGATGCTTTGAGAGACGCTTCTCGGTGGAGTAAGACAGAAACGTCGGAATCTCCGCGCCGCCGGCCGGCAACGCGCCGATCGGAAACCCGAACATGGTGCCGCGCAGCCATGGTTTCCACGATCGTTGCCAGTCCTCTTTGGTCATCCATAGCGAGCCGCGCACCGGCTCGAGCTTTTCTTCGGAGTGATGACGGCGCGAGACGACGTAGAGCGCCTCCCCCACTGCGAACAGGCCGACCGCCAGCGTCGTCACTTCGACGCCGTCGAGCAGTTCGGGGATACCGAAGGCGAGCCGGGGCTGGCCGGTGAGCTTGTCGATGCCGATCAACCCGAGCGTCAGCCCGATGAACAGGCTGGTCAGCCCGCGGATCGGCGAACTTCCGAAGGTTGCCGACACCGTGACGAAAGCCACGCACATCAACGCAAAATAATCTTCCGGCCCGAAATGCACCGCGAAGTCGACCAGCCAGGGCGCCAGAAAGGCAAGACCAATGGTGGCGATGGTGCCGGCGACAAACGAGCCGATTGCCGCTGTGGCGAGTGCAGGCCCGCCGCGGCCGGCCTTGGCCATCTTGTTGCCCTCCAGCGCGGTCGCCATCGATGCGCTCTCGCCGGGCGTGTTGATGAGGATGGCGGTGGTGGATCCGCCATACATGCCGCCGTAATAGATGCCGGCGAACATGATCAGCGAACCGCCGGGATCGAGCTTGTAGGTCACCGGCAGCAGCAAGGCGACGGTGAGCGCAGGCCCGATGCCGGGCAACACGCCAACCGCGGTGCCGAGCAGCACGCCGATCAGCGCGTAAAGCAAATTCATCGGCTGCATGGCGACGGCCATGCCATGCGCGAGTGCGAAGAAGGCGTCCATCAAAACAGCCTTTCCAGTGGGCCGGCGGGAAGGCTCAACGTCAGCAGCCGACTGAAGGCGACATAGATCAGAGTGGTCATGACGAAGCCGATGGCGAGATCGGCGAGAATGGCGCGCCGCCCGAAGGCCGTCGCCGTCGCGACGAACAATGCCGTGGTCGCCGGGATAAAGCCGCCGCCGAGACCGATGATAGCGATCAGCAGCGCAAGCCCGCCGAGGATAAGCCACACCGCTTTCGGATCGGCGCTCTCGCGTGCCGGCAGATTGCCACGCAGCGCCTCGACCAGATTGCCGATCGCGAGAATGCCGAGCCCGACGGCGATGACGACAGGCATCACGTGGGGTCCCATGCCGTAGGGATTGTTGGATTGCAGCTGGCTCGCGTCCCATACCAGCACCACGGCAAGGGCGGCGAGCGCGACGGCAATGATAACGCCCGCGGAATCGATGTGCCGCTCCGCCGGACCCTGCGGAAGGTCGCTCATGATTTGACGAGGCCGACCGACTTCAGCACATCAGTCACGCGCACGGTTTCCTTCTTCAGGAAATCCGCGAACGCATCGCCGCCGAGATAGGCATCGTCCCAGCCCTTCTGCTTGAGAATGTCTTTCCAGGCGGCGGACTTGACCATCTTCTCTACCGCATCGCTCAGCGTCTTTTTCTGTTCCGCCGTAATGCCGGGAGGTGCCATCACCGAGCGCCAGTTGGCCAGCACGAGATCGATCCCCTGCTCCTTGAAAGTCGGAATATCGACGCCGGGAATCCGTTTTTCCGAGGTCACGCCGAGCGCGCGCAATTTGCCTGATTTGATCTGGCCGTCATATTCGCTGAGGCCTGAAACGCCCGCGGTGACCTTGCCGCCGAGAATGGCCGCCAGCGACTCGCCGCCGCCGGAAAACGGAATGTAGTTTATCTTTTTCGCGTCGGCGCCGATCGTGCCGGCAAACAGCGCCGCCATCACATGGTCGACGCCGCCGGCCGAACCGCCGGCAAAGGTGACCTTGGCGATATCAGCCTTGACCGCGGCGGCGAGATCCTGCGCCGTCTTGATCGGCGAGTTCGCCGGCACGACGATGACCTGAATCTCCTCGGTGAGGCGCGCAATCGGCGTCACCTGCTCGAGGGTGACAGGCGACTTGTTCATGGCCAGCGCGCCGACCATGACAAAGCCGTTCACCATCAGCTGGTTACCGTCGCCCTTGGCGCCGTTGACGAACTGCGCGATGCCAACGCTGCCGCCGGCGCCGGCCACGTTGGTGACCTGGACGCTGCGCGCGACACCAGCGGCGACAAGCGCCTGCTGCATCGCACGGGCGGTCTGATCCCATCCGCCGCCGGGCGCTGCGGGCGCCATCAGCTTGATTTCGAGCTGCTGCGAAAGGGCTGGGCTGCCTGCCGCGAGGGTCAGCGCGGCGATCGCGCCAATCAGGCGCGTAGGAAACGGGATCATGGGAGTTCCTCCAGACTTATGCGGAGCGGCGTCGGCCAACGATTGCCGCATCGTGCTATTTCGTCGCATATCAACCGGAAAACCCGCCGCTGTCCAGAAGGACTGTTCGCCGGGGTCTATTCCCCCGCAAACGCAATTGCGGTCTCGGCTAGAGCGTTTTCCTGCGAAGTGGACACCGGTTCGCGTCAAGAAAACGCGTCAAACCAAGAATCTAGAGCCCCGTTCCGATTCAATCGGAACGGAAAAGGCTCTAGTTTCGCTCCACGGCGCGCTCGAGCTTCCGGCTCAGCATCCAGGCGATGCCGAGGAAGGCGACCAGCAGCGCAAGGGCCAGACGGGAGGAAGCGTCGCTCAAGACCTTCTCGGAGACTTCGCCGAAGGCATAGCCCGCCGAGACGACCGCGCAGGACCACAGTCCGGCCGCGACGAAATTGAGCGCCAGGAACGTCGACCAGGGCAGCTGCGATATCCCGTACGCAAAGCCGGCGACGCCGCGAATGCCATAGGGATAGCGATGGAACAGGATCATCCAGACATAATGACGGTCGGCGATCCGGGCGACCATCTGCACGATGCGTTCGACTTTTGGTATCGATCCGAGCCAGCGCGTGCCAAAGCGCCGCCCGATCCAGAAGCGGATCACATCACCGGTAAAGGTGCCGAGCCAGCACACCGTGATCAGCGTGCCGAAGGAAAGCGCGCCTGAATGCGCCACATAGCCCGCGAACAGCGTGAGCAGCAGGCTGTGCACGGATGCATAGGCGAAAATGAAGCTGTAGGCGGCATCGCCGTGCTGGCGTATCAGATCGAGAAACGATGGAAGGTCGGTCGGAAACACCAAACTAGCCCCACTTCAGTAGCGTCATCCCGTGACACTACTCTATGACCGGGGACCAAGGTGGACGCTACACTGCGGCCCCTGCATTTGGAAGCGGCGATCCTCGCGTCAGCCAGCGTGACCCGCAAACCGAGGTGCGCTAGGTTCCCGGACAACAAGATCAACAACAAGAGGAAATGCCCAAGTGACTGCTCAAGTGTATGACACGATCATCGTAGGCGGCGGTTCGGCTGGATCAGTCATGGCGCACCGGCTGTCGGCGAAAAGCACCCACAAGGTGCTGCTGTGCGAGGCGGGCCAGGACACGCCGCCGGGCAACGAGCCGGCCGAGATTCGGGACAGCTATCCGGGCACGGCCTATTTCGATCCGCGCTTCCACTGGACCGAACTCAAGGTCACAACTCAGATCGTCAGCCACAACAATCCCAATGAGGGTCGTCCGCCCTTACGCAAATACGAACAGGCGCGCGTGCTGGGCGGCGGCTCATCGATCAACGGCCAGATGGCCAATCGCGGCGCACCGACCGACTATGATGAATGGGAAGCACGGGGTGCCACCGGGTGGAGCTGGAAGGAGGTGCTGCCCTACTTCAAAAAGGTCGAGCGCGATCTTGACTTCGACGGACCTTTCCATGGCAAGGACGGTCGTATCCCGGTCCGCCGAATCCCGCGGGAGCACTGGACGCGGCATTCGCAGGCCTTCGCCGACGCCTTCCAGCAGGCCGGCCATCAATTCGTTCCGGACCAGAACGGCGAGTTCGTTGACGGCTATTTCCCCGTCACGCACTCCAATCAGGCGGAGCAACGCGTCTCGGCCGCGATGGGTTATCTCGACCGCGAAACGCGCAAGCGCGCCAATCTCACGATCTCCACCAACACGCAGGTCAGGGAATTGCTGTTCGAAGGCACGCAGTGCGTCGGCGTGAAGGCTGTTGTCAACGGTCGGGAACAGGAATTCCGCGGCCGCGAGGTCATTCTCTCCAGCGGCGCCATCCATTCGCCCGCGCATCTGTTGCGCGCCGGCATCGGCCCGGTCGGTCACCTCAAGGACATGGGCATTCCCGTCCTGATGGGACTTGAAGGCATCGGCCAGCGCCTGATGGATCACCCCTCGATTTCGCTGTCGTCCTTTGTCCGCCGCGGTGCGCGCATGAACGAGCATACCAGGCGTCACATGCAGGTCGGCTTGCGTTATTCGTCCGGACTGCCCGGTGTGCCGAAGGGCGACATGTTCGTCGTGGTGCTGAGCAAATCGGCCTGGCATGCGGTCGGCGCGCAGATCGGCTCGGCGCTGACCTTCGTCAACAAGACCTATTCGGAAACCGGACAGATCAAGCTCGCCTCGCGCGATCCTTCTGCCGAGCCGATCGTCGAGTTCAACCTGCTGTCCGACCGGCGCGACCTCGATCGGCTGATGAGCGGTTTCCGCAAGATGGCGACGGTGCAAATGAGCGAAGCCGTCAAGGCGGTCACCGACAAGCCCTTCCCTGCCTCCTATACCGACCGCGTGCGCAAGATCGGCGTGGTCAACAGCAAGAACAGGATTCTCACCTCGATCGCCGCCGCCTTGATGGACGGGCCGGCGGCGCTGCGCCATTACATGATCGACAATTTCGTGGTCGAAGGTTTTTCGTTCGACGACGTCATCAACGACGACGAGGCGCTGGAGGCCTTCGTGCGCAAGGCCACCATCGGCGTGTGGCACGCCTCCTGCTCATGCCGCATGGGCCGCCCGGACGATCCGATGTCGGTGGTCGACGCGCAAGGCCGCGTCAAGGGCGTGCAGGGCCTGCGCGTGGTCGACGCCTCGATCTTCCCGGTCGTGCCCTGCGCCAACACCAACTTCCCGACCCTGATGGCGGCGGAAAAGATCGCTGCAGCGATGCAGTGAAGGAGGCCCAAGGTACACTGCGGCTGTCGGGAGCTGACGTGGGCGCAGTCTTCCGCTTGCCCGCCCTCGCCGGTTGCGTTATTTTGACCCTGACTCAACCAAGAAAGGAGGGCCGCGCGATGACGACATTCTTCCGGCATTATCGCCAGCGTGGCCCAGTTCACGCCCTGCAAATGCGTTTGCAGGGCTGACCTAGGACTTCTTACAGAACTTCTTCCTGGTCTGCCCTTCGTGGCCATGCGGCTCGGCGCTTGTTGCGCTTGCTGCATTCACTCATCGCCGCGCTTTGACACCGACGTCCGACGAAGGCTGCGTGCCACCGGACCAACGTGATCGCGGCAAGACCAGAGAACGATCATGACGCTTATCACCATCCGCAATCTCGGCGTGAGCCTTGGCGCGCCGCTGTTTTCGCAGCTCAATTTCGTCGTCAATGCCGGCGACCGGATCGGGCTGGTCGCCGCCAACGGCCGCGGCAAGACCACCCTGCTGCGCTGCATGGCGGGCACCATGGAAGCCAGTGAAGGCGAGATCACCCGGTCGCGCGGACTGACGCTCGGATATGTCGAACAGAATGTACCGGAAGCGCTCATGGACCTCACCGTCCATGCGGCCGTGCTCGAAGCGCTCGCCGCCGACCAGCAGCTCAGCGAAAGCTGGCGGATCGACGTGGCGCTGGAGCAGCTTGAAATACCCGAGGCGCTGCGCGAGATGCCGCTGAAGCAATTGAGCGGCGGCTGGCAGCGCTTTGCCATGCTGGCCCGCGTGCTGGTGACGGAAGCCGAAATGCTGTTGCTGGATGAGCCGACCAACCATCTCGACCTTGAGCGGATCGGCCAGCTTGAAGGTTGGCTGAACGCGCTGCCACGCGAGATGCCCGTCGTCATTTCAAGCCACGACCGCGCGTTTCTGGATGCCACCACCAACCGGACGCTGTTCCTGCGCCCCGAACAGTCGCAACTATTTTCATTGCCCTTTACGCCGGCGCGCGCCGCGCTTCGCGAGGCTGACGCGGCGGAGGAGCGGCGCTACCAGCGCGACCTCAAGACCGCCCAGCAACTTCGTCAGCAGGCCACAAAACTCAACAATATCGGCGTCAATTCCGGAAGCGACTTGCTGTTGTCGAAAACCCGGCAATTGAAGGCGCGCGCCGAGAAGCTGGAGGACGCGGCCAAGCCGGCGCATCTCGAACGGTCCGCCGGCACGATCCGGCTCGCCAACCGCGCAACCCATGCCAAAGTTCTGGTCACGCTTGACGATGCCGCGGTTGAGACGCCGGACGGCCGGTTGTTGTTCAAGACCAGCAAGCAGTTCATCGGCAAGGGCGATCGGATCGTGCTGCTGGGACCGAACGGGTCCGGCAAAACCCGCCTGGTGACGATGCTGCGTACGGCCATCGAACATCCCGATGCAGCGCCGGCCGGCATCAAGGCCACGCAGTCGCTGGTAACAGGCTATTGCGACCAGGCGCTTGCCGGGCTTGATGACGCGGAGACGCCGATGCGCACGATCGTCCGCCGCTTCGACGTCGGCGATCAGCGCGCGCGCACGTTGCTCGCGGGCGCTGGCCTTGCCATCGAGAAGCAGGACCGGCCAGTTGGACAACTCTCGGGTGGCCAGAAGGCGCGTCTCGGTATGCTGTTGCTGCGGCTGACCCAGCCCAACTTCTACCTGCTAGACGAGCCGACCAACCATCTCGATATCGACGGTCAGGAAGCGCTGGAGGAGGAATTATTGGACCCGCAGGCAAGTTGTCTCCTGGTCTCGCATGACCGCAATTTCGTGCGAAATGTCGGCAACCGGTTTTGGCTGATCGAGCGCAAGAGACTGGTGGAGCTGGATGACCCGGACGGATTTTTTGCCGCGGCCGGCGCGACGGGGTAGCGCCGGCGCCCTCCCCGCTCAGGCCGATCTCGCCGCCGGCATCACGCCGCCGAGCGCCACCGTCAACTCCGCCGCCACTTCGCGCACGGTCTCTCCGAGTGTAGCCAGGCGCTCGTCGGTGATGCGGCTGGTCATGCCGGACACGGAGATCGCGGCCAGGGGTTCGCTGCAATCATTGTAGACCACGGCGGCGATGCAGCGCAGGCCCATGCAGGCTTCCTCGTCGTCGATGGCAAAACCCTGGCGGCGGACTTTTTCGAGCTCCTTGAACAAATCACTCGGCCGCACGATCGATTTTTCCGTCAGCCGCGGCATGCCATGATGGCGGATAATCGCATTGACGTCCTCGTCGGACCAGGTCGCGAGCACCGCCTTGCCGACGCCGGAGGCCACCATGGCGACGCGGCCGCCGACTTGGGTGAGCGAGCGCATGATCTCGCGGCTCTCGGCGCGGGTCAGCACCACGATGAACTCGTCGTCTACCACGGCGAGATTAGCGGTCTCACGCGTCAGGTCGCGCAATTTGCGCAAATACGGCACCGCCTGGGCGGAGAAGTTGCGCCGGCGGGCGAAGGTTGCGCCGACGGTAAAGGCGCGCGCGCCGACATGCCATTTGGATTCGGTGCGGTCGAACTGCACGAAGCGGCGGCTTTCCAGCGTCGCCAGCAGGCGGTGCACGGTGGAGGTCGACAAACCCGTGCGGATGGCGAGATCGCTGAGGCGATAGCCCTGGTCATCCTCGGCCAGTGTTTCGATGATCGAGAGCGCGCGATCGACGGACTGGACGCCAACGTCTCGCGACTCGGCGTCATTCTCCGGAACTGATTTCGGCTCAACTGGTTTGCGCCGGATCACGTTTCGCTTCATCGCGACCTGCATCCATCCGTAAAATCAGACTGCTAGCGCGTCGGTCGGCAAATCGTAGGCTTCGTTCGTCAAATGGAAATGCCGCTTCGGCGAACCGAAGCGGCATGGATCATTGATCTCAGAGCAGGCCCGCGCCGCGCGCCCATTTGTACTTGGCGCCGAGGACTTCGACCGGCAGTTCGGTCGAATAGGCATAGGCCGGGATGCCGTTCTGGTAGAGATATTCGGCGGCCTCCTCGACCTCGACGTCGCCGGCGAGCGAGGCGACGATCGGCTTCACGAAGCCCTTGGCCTCCATCTCCTTCTTCACCTCGACCATATTGCGGGCGAACACCATCGGCGGCGTGACGATGGTGTGCCAGTAGCCGAGGATCAGCGAGTGGATGCGATCGTCTGATAGCCCGAGCTTGACGGTATTGACGTAGGTGATCGGCGGCTCGCCGCCGGTGATATCCACAGGATTTCCGGCCGCACCAAACGGCGGAATGAATTTGCGGAACGCGACGTCGAGGTCCGGCGGCATGGCCATCAGCGACAGGCCATTGTCGACGCAGGAGTCCGACAGCAGCACGCCGGAGCCACCCGCACCGGTGATGATCAGGATGTTCTCGCCCTTCGGCGTCGGCAGTACCGGCACGCCGCGCGCGAATTCGAGCAATTGCCGCAGGCTGCGGGCACGGATCACGCCTGATTGCGCGAACACATCCTCGTAGATCTTGTCGTTACCGGCAAGCGCGCCCGTGTGCGACGAGGCAGCTTTCGCGCCGGCCGAGGTACGGCCCGCCTTGAGCACCACCACCGGCTTCTTCTTGGAAACCCGCTTGGCGGCTTCCGCGAAGGCGCGGCCGTCTTTCAGATCTTCGCAATGCTGCGCGATGATCGCGGTGTTGGGATCCTGCTCGAAGAACGCCAGCAGATCGTCTTCGTCGATATCGGACTTGTTGCCAAGGCCGACGATCGCGGAGACGCCCATCTTGGCCGAGCGCGAGAAGCCGATGATCGCCATGCCGATGCCGCCGGACTGCGACGACAGCGCCGCCGAGCCCTTGACATCATAGGCGGTACAGAACGTGGCGCAGAGATTGGCCGGCGTATAATAGAAGCCGTAGATGTTCGGCCCCATCAGGCGGACGTTGTATTTCTGGCCGATCTCGACGATTTCAGCCTGCAGCTCGGGCGCGCCGGCTTCGGCAAAGCCCGACGGAATCAGCACTGCGCCTGGAATTTTCTTCTCGCCGCACTCGATCAAGGCGCCGGCGACGAATTTCGCAGGAATCGCGAACACGGCGGTATCGATCACGCCGGGAACGTCCTTGACGCTCTTGTAGGCCTTGTAGCCGAGGATTTCCGCGGCCTTGGGGTGGATCGGATAGATATCGCCTTTATATCCGCCGTTGATCAGGTTCTTCATCACGGAGTTGCCGATCTTGCCGTCCTCGGCGGAGGCGCCGATCACGGCGACCGCCTTCGGCTGCATGATGCGGTTCATCGCGGTGACGATTTCGTCGTTCGAACGCGGCGCCGGACGCGGCTTGTAGTCGAAATCGACGACGATGCGCACGTCGGCGGCGATCGCGTCGTTCTTGGTGGCGAATACCGGGTTGAGGTCGAGTTCGACGATTTCGGGGAAGTCGCTGACGAGCTGCGACACTTTGACAATGACCGCGGCCAGCGCCTCACGGTTGACCGGATCGCCGCCGCGCACGCCCTTCAGCATCTCATTGGCCTGGATGCCGTCGAGCATCGACAGCGCGTCGTCCTTGGTGGCGGGCGCGAGGCGGAAGGTGATGTCTTTCAGAACTTCGACCAGCACGCCGCCGAGGCCAAAGGCCACCAGCTTGCCGAACGAGCCGTCGGTGATGGAGCCGACGATGACCTCGGTGCCGCCGGCCAGCATCTGCTGGACCTGGATACCCTCGATCTTGGCGTCCGCCTTATACTTCTTCGCATTGGCGAGAATGGTCTCGTAATTCTTTTCCGCGTCCGCCGCGGTCTTGACGCCGACGATGACGCCGCCGGCCTCGGTCTTGTGGAGGATGTCCGGCGAGACGATCTTCATCACCACCGGGAAGCCCATATCGGCCGCGAGCTTGGCGGCCTCGGCCGCGGATTTGGCGACGCCCTCCTTCGGAACGGGGATTCCATAGGCATCGCAAACCAGTTTGCCCTCCGGAGCCGTCAGGCTGGTGCGCTTATCGGCCTTGACTGCATCGAGAACTTTGCGGACCGCATCTTTGGGATTCGACATGGACTTCCTCCTGGGCAAATTTTATGGCATTTGGTATGCCAGCGACGAGAAAGTCAAGTCACCTGATGCCCCGGAAACGCTGAAAATACTGACAACTTGACATGGTGGTATTTGGTATGCCAAAAATATTGTGGCAATTCCCTGCTACAAGACGTCTCCCACTGGAGGAGACGAATCGTGCCCGCACGCAAACAACCCAAGGCGACGCCTGCAATGGCTGAAGCAGATATCGCAATCGTCCGGATTGCACCTGAGACGAGCTTCAAGAACAAGGCCTATGAAGCCTTGAAGGAAGCTATTCTCAAGATGGATATCTACGCGACGCCCGAACAGGTGATGCTCGACGAGCGCGCTCTGTCCGAACGCCTTGGCGTCAGCCGCACCCCCATTCGCGAAGCCATCGCGATGCTCGAGCAGGACGGTTTCGTCAAAACCGTGCCACGCCGCGGCATCGTCGTGGTCCGCCGCACCAAGACCGAGATCGTCGACATGATCCGGGCCTGGGCCGCACTCGAGAGCATGGCCGCGCGCCTGATCACGACCACTGCGCGCAAGAAAGACATCACGGCGCTGCGGGACTTCTTCAAGGATTTCGGCAAGGACCGCCTGCCGCAGGATCACGTCGAGGAATATTCCAAGGCCAATATCGCCTTCCACCAGGCGCTGATCTCGCTTTCGGAGTCGCCGGTGCTGGTCGATATGACCAACGATATCCTGCTGCATGTGCGCGGCTACCGGCAACTCACGATCGGCCGCACCGATCGCACCGCGACCTCGCTGCCCGAACATATGGGCATGATCGAAGCGCTCGAAGCCCGCGATACCGAATTGGCGGAAAAGCGTGCACGCGATCATACGCTCGGTCTCGCCGCTTACGTCGAGGCGCACGGCCAAGAACTGTTTGGCTAGAGAATTGTTTCGTTAGAACGACTTCAGCAGAAGACGATCAACTCGTCCGAACCACAGGGATCAGGGAGAAAGTGGAATGTCCGTAACCGCAGCCAAGAGCATCGAACCGAATCAAGCCGAGCGGGAACTCACCGACGGCTTTAATCTCATGATCGATGCGCTGAAGCTCAACGGCCTCACCACGATCTACGGCGTGCCCGGCATCCCGATTACGGATTTCGGCCGCATGGCGCAGGCCGCTGGCATCCGCGTGATCTCGTTCCGTCACGAACAGAATGCCGGCAACGCCGCCTCGATCGCCGGCTACCTGACCAAGAAGCCCGGCGTCTGCCTTACGGTTTCGGCACCCGGTTTTCTTAACGGCCTCACGGCACTGGCCCACGCCACCACCAACTGCTTTCCGATGATCCTGATCTCGGGCTCGTCCGAGCGCGAGATCGTCGACCTGCAGCAAGGCGACTACGAAGAGATGGACCAGCTCGCGATCGCCAAACCGCTGTGCAAGGCGGCGTTCCGCGTGCTGCATGCGCAGGACATCGGCATTGGCCTGGCGCGCGCGATCCGCGCCGCCGTCTCGGGCCGCCCGGGCGGCGTCTATCTCGATCTGCCGGCGAAGCTTTTCGGCCAGGTAATGGACGCCGAGGCCGGACAGAAGTCGCTGGTGAAGGTGATCGACGCCGCGCCGGCGCAGATCCCTGCCCCGTCAGCGGTGAAGCGCGCGCTCGACGTGCTCAAGAGCGCAAAACGTCCGCTGATCATCCTCGGCAAGGGTGCGGCCTACGCGCAGGCCGACGATACGATCAAGAGCTTCGTCGAGAAGAGCGGCATTCCGTTCCTGCCCATGAGCATGGCCAAGGGCCTGTTGTCCGACCTGCATCCGCAGTGCGCGGGTGCGGCACGTTCGACCGTCCTGAAGGACGCCGACGTCGTGATGCTGATCGGCGCGCGCCTCAACTGGCTGCTGTCGCACGGCAAGGGCAAGACCTGGGGCGAAGCGCCCAAGAAATTCATCCAGATCGACATCGAGCCGAAGGAAATGGACTCCAACGTCGAGATCGTTGCCCCCGTGGTCGGCGACATCGGCTCCTGCGTCTCGGCGCTGCTCGAAGGCATGGGCGCGAACTGGGCGGCGGCGCCTTCGGACTGGACCGGCGCAGTCACCAAGAAGCGCGAAGAGAACGTCGCCAAGATGGCGCCGCGGCTGATGAACAACAATTCGCCGATGGATTATCACGGCGCGCTCGGCGTGCTCCGGACAATCGTCAAGGAACGGCCGGACGCCATCCTCGTCAACGAAGGCGCCAATACGCTCGATCTCGCCCGCGGCGTCATCGACATGTACCAGCCGCGCAAGCGGATCGACGTCGGCACCTGGGGCGTGATGGGCATCGGAATGGGCTATTGCATCGCCGCCGCGATCGAAACCGGCAAGCCGGTGCTGGCGGTCGAAGGCGACTCGGCCTTTGGTTTCTCCGGCATGGAGGTCGAGACGATCTGCCGCTACAACCTGCCGGTCTGCATCGTGATCTTCAACAATGACGGCATCTATCGCGGCACCGACGTCAATTCGGTCAGCGACGATCCGGCGCCCACCGTGTTCGTCAAGGGTTCGCGCTACGACAAGATGATGGAAGCGTTCGGCGGGGTCGGCGTCAATGTCACCTCCCCCGATGAGCTGAAGCGCGCCGTCAACGCGGCGATGGATTCCGGCAAGCCGACGCTGATCAATGCGGTGATCGACCCGGCGGCCGGCTCCGAAAGCGGCCGCATCGGCAACCTCAACCCGCAAAGCGTGCTGAAGAAGAAATAACCCAATCACATTCCAATCCATCCTGCGCGTTGCAGGTCAGACAGAGTACGGAGCATAGACGATGACAAAGGCGCTGAAGGGCGTTCGCATTCTCGATTTCACCCACGTCCAGTCGGGA
>Ga0307515_10012279_pt1 | contig 16129 bp, 14 predicted proteins | sample 17_EM_MG_FD_194513 | JGI IMG/M metagenome (GOLD analysis project Ga0307515, IMG submission 194513) | Populus trichocarpa ectomycorrhiza microbial communities from riparian zone in the Pacific Northwest, United States - 17_EM | ecosystem: Host-associated > Plants > Roots > Unclassified | place...
GACGTCGCATCCGACATGTTGACTCGCCTGACGGAGGTCGACGACCAGGCGCCCGATGTCAGCGTGTTTCTGTTCGCGCCCGACCCTCGGACCGGCGGCCGGCAGATCGAGCAGCTCGCGTTCGAGGTCGTGAGCACCGAGTCGCTCGGCCACGCCGGCGTCAAGGCGGCGAAGCTGGTCGGACGCGGCGTGCGCCGCGTGTTCGCGATCGACGTCGAGCGGTCGCGCGCGCTCGAGTGGTCGGCGGCGCTCGGCACCTGGAGCGTGCTCGACCCCGCGGGACGGATCGAGGACCCGGCGCTCGACATCGCACTGCCGATCGTCGACCTGGTCCACGCCGCGAAGGTCGACGACGCGATGGCTCGCGCGCTGATCGCCAAGCGCAACCCGGTGATCGAAGCGGTGAGGGCGCAGGACCGCGCGGAGGGCAGAGCGGAGGGCAGGGCGGAGGCGGTGCTCGACGTGCTCGCGCTGCGCAACCTGTCGGTGGACGGCCCGGCGCGCGCGCGAATCCTCGGCGAGCAGGATCTGGCCCGGCTCGAGCGCTGGCTCGAGCGCGCGATGACCTGCGCGACGGTGGCCGAGCTGTTCGCGGAGCTGTGAACGGGACGCGGCGGGATGCGCGTAGCGGTCCTGGTCGCCAGGGGCCGATCTCGGCGCACAGCGCGGTCAGAGCGGCGTGCGGAGGATGCGCGGATCGGCGAGGGTGAGGCCGGGCCGGAGGCCGTCGGGCCCGAACGCGCCGAGCTGGCTGTTCGCGATCGTGTAGAGCGCGCTCTGCCACAGGCAGGTGGTGGTCGGCAGCTCGAGGGCGTCGGGGGCGTTCTCGAGCACGGTGACGCCGGTCGCCCGGTCGCCATCGATCGAGATCGCGACGATCCGCGACTGACCGATCGAGTTCTGGACCGCGAAGATCCGGTCGCCCTGGAGCACCATGCCGTCGATGCCGCCGAGCGCGACTCCCGGCGGCGCGGTCATCCGCGTCACAGCGCGGGTGTCGAGCGCGACCACCGCGATGCCGAAGGCGTCTGCGACGTACAGCCGGGCATCGCCGGCGAGCGCGATGCCGTTGGGGTACGCGAACGTGCCGGCCGGGATCACGAGCTCGAGCTCGTCGCGATCGACCGGCACGCGATACACGCCGCCGCTCGCACTGTCGGTGAGGTACGCGGTGCCATCGCCGGCGATCGCGAGGTCGTTCGCGAGGTGCTGCTCGCGCGCGGGAAACACCGCGCGGCGGCGCACGCTGCCGTCGGCGAGCGCGAACGCGAACACGCCGTCGACGTCGCGACCGGGATCGCGACCCTCGATCGAGCGCGAGGCGTGAGACGCGGCCCACAGCACGCCGCGCGCGGAGTCGACCTTCAGGCCGGTCACCCCGAGGATGCCGCCGTACCGCTCGGGGATGAACCGTCGCGCGACGCCGGCCGGGTCGATCGCGACGATGGTTCGCTTGCGGAGGCTGCTGAGGTAGAAGGTGCCAGTGGTGGGATCGACCGCGATCCCCTCGGGGATGAGGTCGGGGCCGGGCACGCGGAACGCGACGGCGGATCGCCGGACCTGGGGCGCTCTCGCGGCGATGCGTGCTTCGATCTCGCGGTACCGCGCATCGCCGGCGAGCGGCTCGAAGTCGGTCCGGGCGAGCGGGATGTCCCAGCCCGCAGCGTCGAGCCGCGCGAGGAACGGCAACACGTCGGTCGGGTTGGCGCCCAGCGGGATCATGAGCGACGCGCGCTGGTAGAGCAGCACGCCGTCGGCCGGTTGCGCCGCGAGCAGCTCGTCGACCCTGGCGAGCAGCGCGACGAGCGTGGGGTCGGTGGCGGTTGCCGGAGGGCCCGAGGCGGCCGGCACCGCCGCGTGGCACGCTGCCAGGACGAGCCACGGGAGCCAGCGCGGATACTGCATCGCCCGAATCTACGGTGGCCCCGAGCCCGATGCCAGCGGCCGGGCCTGGCTACTCGTGCGCTACACCGTGGGGCCCGGCTGCCAGGGCGCAAACTCCTCGTCGCCGAAGCCGAGCAGCTCGCTCTTGGTCCGCTTTCCGGACGCGACCGCGAACAGCTCGTCGAGGATCTGGCGGCCGACCTGCTCGATCGACGCGCCCTCGAGGATGGTGCCGCAGTCGAGGTCCATGTCCTCGGTCATGTGGCGGTACAGCGCGGAGCTGGTGGCGAGCTTGAGCGACGGCGTGGGCTTGCAGCCGAACACCGAGCCGCGGCCGGTGGTGAAGCAGATCACGTTCGCGCCGCCGGCGACCAGGCCGGTGACGGAGACCGGATCGAAGCCGGGGGTGTCCATGAACACCAGGCCCTTGCTCTGCACCCGCTCGGCGTAGTCGACGACGTCGACGAGCTGCGTGGTCCCCGCCTTGGCGATGCCGCCCAGCGCCTTCTCGTAGACCGTGGTGATGCCGCCGACGAGGTTTCCGGGGGACGGGTTGTGGTCCATCCGGGCGCCGTGGCGCGCCAGGTAGGTCTCCCACCACGCGATGCGATCGAGCAGCTTGCGCGCGACCGCCTCGCTGCGCGCGCGGCGGACGAGGAGTTGCTCGGCGCCGTATATCTCGGGCGTCTCGGCGAGGATCGCGGTCCCGCCGTAGCGGACGATCTCGTCCATCGCCCAGCCGAGCGCGGGGTTGGCGGTGATGCCGGAGTAGCCGTCGGACCCGCCGCAGTTGGTGGCGACCACGAGGTCCGAGGCGGGCCGCGGCGTCCGCCGCGCGGCGTCGACCCGCGGGAGCAGGCGCGCGATCTCGGCGACCGCGGCCTCGACCGCCTTGCGGGTACCGCCCTCGCGCTGGATGGTGACGACCGGCGGCGGCGTCCCGGTGGGCGGCGCCGGCGCGGCGAGCGAGAGCTGGACGATCGGCTCGGGCTGGTTGACCTCGCAGCCGAGGCTGACGACCACGGTCGCGCCGACGTTGGGGTGCGTGGAGTAGCCGGCGATCACGCGCTGGAGCAGGCGGTGATCGTCGCCCTGCGCGACGATGCCGCAGCCGGTCCGGTGCGAGACCGCGACGACGCCGTCGACGTTGGGGAACTCGCGGCTGATCTCGCGGAACCGCTCGCCGACCATGCGGACGACGGTGGCCGAGCAGTTGACGGTCGGGACGACGAGCAGGTAGTTCCGGGTTCCGACGCGGCCGTCGGCGCGCAGGTAGCCGTCGAACGTCCGCATCTCGGCGTCGGGGTAAAACCGGGTCGGCCCACCCTCGACGGCGACCTCGAACCGCTGGTCGAGCGCGCCGGCCTCGAGGTTGTGGCGGTGGACGTGATCGCCGGGCGCGATCGGCGCGGTGGCGAAGCCGATGACCTGACCGTAGCGCCGCACCGGGTCGCCGGCGGCGCGCGCGCGGACCGCGATCTTGTGCCCGGCCGGGATGTCGGCGGCGAGCACGACCGGCCCGGCGTCGGTCTGGGCGGTGGTGCCGGCGGCGAGGCGCAGCTTGGCGATCACCACGTCGTCGTCGGGATGCAGCCGGAGCGTGCCCAACATGTCGCTATGCCTTCCTCGCTTGCTGGACGGCGGCGACGTAGCGCCGCGCGTTCTCGGTGACACCGGCGTGATCGCCGCGGCGAATCCGCGCGATGTCCACGAGGTCGGCGCCGGCGCCCACCGCGCAGGCGCCGGCCGCGATGAAGTCGCCGACGGTCGCCACGGTGACGCCGCCGGTCGGCACCAGCTCGATCTGCGGCAGCGGCGCGCGCAGCGCCTTGATGTAGCTCGCGCCGCCGACGGCGCTGCACGGGAACACCTTGACCAGGTCGGCGCCGGCGCGCCACGCGGCCACGACCTCGGTCGGGGTCAGCGCGCCGGGCACGACCGGGATGCCGTAGGTCCGGCACGCGCGGATGGTCGGGCGGTCGACGATCGGGCTGACGATGAACGCCGCGCCGGCGAGGATGCAGGCGCGCGCGGTCTCGGCGTCGAGCACGGTGCCGGCCCCGACCACGATGGCGTCGCCGTGGCGCTCGACCACGCGCTCGATGACCTTGATCGCCGACGGCACGGTCATCGTGAGCTCGACGACGTCGATGCCGCCCGCGCACATCGCCTCGACCGCGGCGATCGCGTCGTCGGCGGATGGCGCGCGGACGACCGGGATGACGCCCGTGGCGCGGATCCGGGCGAGGATCTCGGCGCGGCCCATGCTAGCGCTCCACCCGCGCCGCGCCGCCGGCCATGACCTTCTCGACCTCCGCCAGCGTCGCCATCGTCGTGTCGCCGGGCGTGGTCATCGCGAGCGCGCCGTGCGCGGCCCCGCACTCGACGGCCCAGGCGGCGCCGCGGCCGGCGAGCAGGCCGTAGATCAGGCCCGACGCGAACGAATCACCGCCGCCGATCCGGTCGTAGATCGCGAGATCGGTCCGGGGCCGCGCCTGCTCGAGGCGCCCGTCGCAGTAGCACATCGCGCCCCAGTCGTTGCTGGTCGCCGACCGGGCGACCCGCAGCGTGGTCGCGACCATCGACAGGTTGGGGTACTCGCGGATCACCGCCTCGATCATCGGCTGGTAGGCGCGGGCGTCGAGCCGGGTGTAGTCCTCGCCGACCCCCTCGACGGCAAAGCCGAGCGCGGCGGTGAAGTCCTCCTCGTTGCCCAGCATCACGTCGACCTGGCGCGCCAGCGCGCGATTGACCGCGCGCGCGCGGTCCTTGCCGCCGATCGCGCGCCACAGCGAGTCGCGGTAGTTGAGATCGTACGACACGATCACGCCGTGCCGCCGTGCCGCGGTCATCGCCTCCTCGGCGACCGCCGCGGTCGACTCCGACAGCGCGGCGAAGATCCCGCCGGTGTGGAACCAGCGCGCGCCCTCGACCCCGAACAGCCGGTCCCAGTCGATCGCCCCGGGCACGAGCTGGCTGACCGCGGTGTGGCCGCGATCCGAGCACCCGACGGCGGCGCGGACGCCGAAGCCGCGCTCGACGAAGTTGAGGCCGTTCCTCACCTTGCGCCCGACTCCGTCGTCGGCCACCCAGCGGAGGTACGACTGATCGACCCCGCCCTGATAGATCAGATCCTGGACCAGGCGGCCGACCGGGTTATCGACCAGCGCGGTGACGATCGCGGTGTTCAGGCCGAAGCAGCGCTTGAGCCCGCGCGCCACGTTGTACTCGCCGCCGCCCTCCCAGACCCGGAACTGACGCGTGGTCGAGATCCGCTCGTCGCCGGGGTCGAGCCGCAGCATGACCTCGCCGAGCGCGACCAGGTCGAATCGGCAGGTCGATCTGTCACGGATCCTGTCACGGATCGAGAGAGACATTCGTGGTTCCTCGCTCACCAGCTGTGCACGGTCCCGTCCAGCTTTCGATTGATGGGGAGATAGGCGCGCTGATACGGGAACTGCGCCGCCAATATCTCGTCGATCTCTACCCCGAGGCCGGGCGCGTCGCCAGGATCGAGTGCGCCGTCCGCATAGCGATAGCCGTGAGGAAACACTCGGTCAGTGTCCTCCGAATGACGCATGTATTCCTGGATTCCGAAATTGTGAACGCTGATATCGAAGTGCAGTGCGGCGGCCATGCACACCGGGCTGAGATCGGTCGCGCCATGCGAGCCGGTGCGCACGTGGTACAGCTCGGCGAGGTGGGCGATGCGGCGCAGGTGCGTGATGCCGCCGGCGTGGACCACGGTGGTGCGGATGTAGTCGATCAGCTGCTCGGTGATCAGCGCCTGACAGTCGTGGATCGAGGAGAACACCTCGCCGACGGCGAGCGGCGTCGTGGTGTGCTGCCGGATGATCCGGAACCCGTCCTGGAGCTCGGCGGGGACCGCGTCCTCGAGCCAGAACAGGTGGTAGGGCTCGAGCGCCTTGCCCAGCCGTGCCGCCTCGATCGGGGTCAGGCGATGGTGGGCGTCGTGGAGCAGGTGGACGTCGGGGCCGAGCTCGGCGCGGAGCCGCTCGAACAGCCGCGGCACCGAGACCAGGTACTTCTCGGTGCTCCACAGGTTCTCGGGCGGCAGGCCGGGCTCGGCGGGCTCGTAGAACAGATCGCCGCGTCCGACGCCGTAGGTGGTCGCCAGCCCCGGGACGCCGACCTGCGCCCGGATCGCCTGGTAGCCGAGCTCCACGTAGTGCGCCGCGGCGCGCACGGTCTCGTCGATGTCGGCGCCGCTGGCGTGGCCGTAGACCAGCACGCGGTCGCGCGCCCGCCCGCCGAGCAGCCGGTGCACCGGCACGCCGAGCGCCTTGCCCTGGATGTCCCACAGCGCGGTATCGACCGCGGCGATCGCGGTCATCGTCACCGGGCCGCGCCGCCAGTACGCGCCCTTGTAGAGGTAGTGCCAGGTGTCCTCGATCCGCCGCGCGTCCCGCCCGATCAGGAGCGGGATCACGTGGTCCTCGAGGTAGCTCGCGACCGCGAGCTCGCGGCCGTTGAGGGTCGCGTCGCCCAGGCCGGTGATGCCGTCCTGGGTCGTGAGCTTCAGGGTGACGAAGTTCCGGCCGGGACAGCAGACGATGACCTTGGCGTCGACGACTTTCATGTCTAGAAGAAAAAATACACCGAGAGCTCGAGCCGGTTGTTCTTCGTGGTGGTGTCGTCGCCGCGGGTCTGCGCGGTGCGCTGCCAGGCGACGCCGGCGCGGACCGCCGGGGTGATGTCGGCCAGGGCGACCAGCTCGACGAACTGGCTCTGCTTCATCACGGTGCCCAGGGCCCCGCCGGTCAGGCCGTCGGTGATGTTGTCGGAGTCGCCCTGGGTATAGTTGGCGGCGACGGTGATCCGCCCGTCGGGTGGAAGGTAGTACTGGAGGCCCACCATGAAGGTCTGCCAGTTGAGCGTGCGGAGGTGCCCGGCCGAGTCGTACTGGACGATCCCGGGATCGATGTTGGGCGTGAAGGTCGGCTGCGGGGTCGCCGGCGGCAACGACGGGAACGCGGCACCGCCGGTCAGGCCGCCGATCAGGTCGCCGATCGCGTTGCCCTTGACGAACGAGCCGGTGAGCGTGAGCGCGTTGCCCTTGGCCTTGGCGGTGCCGGGGATGACCGGGATCATGCCGTCGACCGAGATCCCCCAGCCGTTGGCGGTGTGGGTGGTGACCGGCGCCGCCGCGAACTCGTTGACCCGGAAGTGCCGCAGCGACCCCGACACGGCGATGGTCAGCGGATCGACCGCGGGGTAGCCCGAGCCGATGGTGTGCGGCCCCTTCCAGGAGTTCACGCCGAGCTTCAGGCCGCCCTGGAAGTCGGGGACCTCCGAGTCGCGCTGCGGCGGCCGCTGCACCGATGCGGCGATGTCGAGGCTCACTGCCTCGCTCTTGATGGTGTGCGACAGCCGGAACTGCTGGGTGCGGCCGAATCCCTGGTTGGGCAGCCCGAAGAACCAGATCGACATCGGGAAGAAGAACGGCCCCTCGCCGAACAGGAAGTAGTACTGGCCGGCGAGCAGATCGACGTAGGGGGTCTCGAGCTTGGCGTACGCGGCGCGGATCCGGAACGTGCCGTTGTTGACGTTCGCGGCCTCGGACACCGGGTTGGGCTGGTTGCCCATGAAGTCCATCTCGACGTTGCCGCTGGCCTTCATGCCGTTCGACTCCGGCGCGGACAGCCGGACGCCGAGCCGCGAGTTGCGCGCCGTGGTCTGGGTCCGACCGTTGTTGTAGGCCAGGCTCGCCGCCCCGGAGCGGACGGTCAGGCCGTTGCCGGGCGAGTCGCCGAAGCTCTGCGTGGTGTCGTGCATCAGGTCGACCTCGGCGAAGCCGTAGAGCGTCGCGGTCCACTTGGACGTGACCTGGCCGGGGCTGGGCGCGGCGCCGGGCTTGGCCGACTCCGCCGGCGGCGATGCCGGTGGGGGCTGCCCGGTCCCCGGCGGAACAGCGGGCGGCGGCGGGACCGCCGGCTCGGTCGACGGCGGCGCGGGCGCCGGCTCCGGGGCGGTCGGCGCCGGTTCGGGTGCAGGGGCGGGCTGCGCCGCGGCGGGTGCCGCGAGGCAGAGGACGAGAGCGATGGGGCTCGCCAGATACCAATGCTTCATTACTGCCTCCTTCATTGATTGACGCCGCTGGCCAGGAATCCGCCGTCCACGACGAGCACCTCGCCGTTCACGAAGCTGGCGGACTCGGATGCGAGGAACACGGCGGCCCCGGCGAGCTCTTCGATCCGGCCGAACCGCCGCATCGGCGCGCGCGCGAGGAACTCCTGGCCACGCGCCGTGCCGTCGAGCAGCTCGCGGTTGAGCGCGGTCCGGAACACGCCGGGGGCGATCGCGTTGACGCACACCCCGCGGGCGCCCCACTCGATGGCGAGCTGGCGGGTGAGCGCGGCGACGGCCGCCTTGCTCGCGGCGTAGGCCGCGACCTCGAACAGCGCGACGAACGAGCCGATCGAGGCGATGTTGATGATCCGGCCGTAGCCGCGCTCGAGCATCGCGGGGCCGAAGATCTGGCAGCCGCGCAGCGTGCCAGTGAGGTTGGTATCGAGGATGCCGTTCCACTCCGCCTCGGTGACATCGAGCGTCGGCCTGCGCTGGGTCCGGCCCGCGCAGTTGACCAGGATGTCGACCTGACCCAGGCCGGCGACCACCCGATCGCGCAGCGCCTCGAGCGACGCGCGATCGGTGACGTCCGAGGGGACGCGGAGCGTGCGCCGGCCGCGCGCCTCGATCTCGGCGGCGACGATCTCGAGGTTCGCCGCGCCGCGCGCCGAGGCCACCACGTCGGCGCCGGCCTCGGCCAGGCCCAGCGCCAGCGCGCGGCCGATGCCGGTGGTGCCGCCGACGACGACGGCGACGCGGCCTTCCAGACTGAGCGCTCGATAGCTCATGGTGGGGTCCCCCAGGGTCGATCGTCCAAATCGGTCAGGTGGCAAACTGGCCCTACCACTTGACAGCCCTACCATACTTGAATACCTTGGTTCAAGCCGATTTCGCGAACATCGGAGACAACGCGCAGATGCCGATCAAGGCCGTCGAGAACCGCCGCCTGTACCGCCAGATCGCGGCGCAGCTCTCGGCGCTGATCGTCTCGGGCGAGTTCGCGGTGGGCAAGCGGCTGCCGGCCGAGCGCGACTTGGCGGTGCAGCTCGGCGTGTCGCGGCCGTCGCTGCGCGAGGCGATCATCGCGCTCGAGCTCGAGGGCATGGTCGAGGTCCGGGTCGGCGCCGGGATCTGGGTCGCGGCGACCTCGGGGCGCAGCGACGCCGAGGCGTCGCAGGTCCCGTCGCTCGCCGAGGGCGAGGGCCCGTTCGAGCTGCTGCGCGCGCGCTGCCTGGTCGAGGGCGAGATCGCCGCGGTCGCGGCGCGCGATGCCACGCCGGCCGATCTCGCGGGCCTCCACAAGGCGGTCGACAGCATGGACCGCCTGGAGCGCAAGGGTCAGGATCCAGCGCCCGCCGATCGCGAGTTCCACCTGGGCATCGCCGCGGCCACCCGGAACAGCGTGCTCCACGCGGTGGTCCAGGACCTCTGGGATCGCGGGCGCGGGGCGATGTGGAGCAAGATGGAGCACCACTTCCGCACCCCGCAGCTCCGCGCCGCGACCCTCGCCGATCACCAGGCGATCCTCCAGGCGCTCGAGGCGCACGACCCGCGCGAGGCCCGTCACGCCATGCGCGCCCACCTCCGCCGCGTCGACGCCGAGTTCGCCCGCGGCTGGGAGCGCCGGATGTCGTCCCCTGCCGAGGCCCAGATCAAGGCCCAGATCAATGCCCCGATCAAGGTGCCCAGGATGGCGAGGGCGGTGGCCATCGCCGTGAAAGCGAAGGCGAGCGGATGAGCGATGTCGTGACGCTCCACGACGACCGGCTGTTTCCGTCCGAGCCCGGCGAGCGCGCCATCGCCCGGCGGCTCTACGCCGAGGTCGCGAGGCTGCCGATCATCAGCCCGCACGGCCACACCGATCCGGCGTGGTTCGCCGACGACGAGCCGTTCGCCGATCCGGCGTCGCTGCTGATCGTCCCCGATCACTACGTGTTCCGCATGCTGTACAGCCAGGGCGTCGCGCTCGAGGACCTCGGCGTCCCGACGTGCGACGGCCGCGCCGTCGAGTCCAACCCGCGCGCGATCTTCACCCGGTTCGCCGCGCGCTGGCACCTGTTCCGCGGCACGCCGACCCGGCTGTGGATCGAGCAGGCGCTCCACGACGTGTTCGGCGTTCGCGAGCGGCTGTCGGCGGCGAGCGCCGACCGGATCTACGACCAGATCGCCGAGCGCCTGCAACGCCCCGAGCTCCGGCCGCGCGCGCTGTTCGAGCGGTTCCGGATCGAGGTCCTGTCCACGACCGAGTCGCCGCTCGATCCGCTCCGCCACCACCAGAAGCTGCGCGCCTCGGGCTGGCGCGGCCGGATCGTCCCGACCTACCGGCCCGATCCCGTGGTCGACCCCGAGATCGCCGAGTTCGCGGACAACGTCGCCCAGCTCGGCGCGGTCACCAGCGAGGACACGGCGAGCTGGCCGGGATATCTCCGCGCGCTCGCCAACCGGCGCCGGTTCTTCGCCGCGATGGGCGCCACCGCCACCGATCACGGCCACCCGTCGGCGGCGACGTTCGACCTGCCCGAGGCCGAGTGCCAGCAGCTGCTGACCCGGGCGCTCGCCGGCCAGCTGTCGCCCGCCGAGGCGGAGCGGTTCCGCGGCCACATGCTGGTCGAGATGGCGCGGATGAGCCTGGCCGACGGCCTGGTCATGCAGCTCCACCCCGGCTCGTTCCGCAACCACAACCCGGCGATCTACCGTGCGTTCGGCCGCGACAAGGGCGCCGACATCCCGGCGGCGACCGACTACGTCCACGCGCTCAAGCCGCTGCTCGATCGGTTCGGCAACGAGCCCGGGCTCACGCTGATCGTGTTCACGCTCGACGAATCGGCCTACTCGCGGGAGCTCGCGCCGCTGGCCGGCCACTACCCGGTGCTCCGGCTCGGCCCGCCGTGGTGGTTCTACGACAGCCCCGAGGGCATGCGGCACTTCCGCGAGCGCACGACCGAGACCGCGGGGTTCTACAACACCGTCGGGTTCAACGACGACACGCGGGCCCTGTTGTCGATCCCGGGGCGCCACGACGTCGCGCGCCGGATGGATTGCTCGTTCCTGGCCCGGCTGGTCGCCGACCACCGGCTCGACGAGGACGAGGCGCGCGAGGTCGCAATCGATCTCGCGTACCGGCTGGCGAAGCGCGCCTACCGGCTGGAGTGATCTTCTTGATGGAGAAACGACCCATGACCAGACGCTTCATTCGCCAGCACCCGGGGCTCTGCGCACTGCTCGTCGGGCTGACGCTCGCCGCCGGCTGCAAGCGCGAGGGCGAGCAGCAGCGCGCGGCCTCGGTCGCCGAGGGCTCCGCGCCGGCGAAGGCCGCGGATCCCGTGACGATCAACGTCATCGACGCCGCCGGGACGCTCCAGCTGGTCCAGGACGCGATGGAGGCGTTCCGGACCAAGCAGCCCGGCAAGGTCGACAAGTTCACCTTCACCAAGGCGCCCGCGCCCGAGCTCCCCGGCAAGCTCAAGGCGATGCAGGGCGCCGGTCGCATGGACATCGATCTCGTGCTCGGCGGCACCGACATCCTCGCCGCCGGCATCGAGCAGGGGCTGTGGACGCGGATCCTCCCCGACCACGCCGACGTGTTCCCTCACGTCCTCGACAACTACACCGACCAGGCGCGCGAGATGCAGAAGCTCGCCCAGGACCAGGCGCTGGCGGTGGTGTTCATGCCGGCCGGTCCGCTGATCGAGTACAACCCCGCCGTCGTCAAGTCGCCCCCGACCACGCCGGCCGAGCTGCTGGCGTGGTGCAAGGCCCACAAGGACCGCTTCCTCTATCCGCGGCCGGCGAACTCGGGGCCCGGTCGCACGTTCCTCATGGGGCTGCCGTACCTCCTGGGCGACAAGGACCCGCGCGACCCGATGGCCGGCTGGGACAAGACCTGGGCGTTCCTCAAGGAGCTCGACACCTGCATCGAGTACTACCCGAGCGGGACCAGCGCGACGATGAAGGAGTTCGGCGAGGGCTCGCGCGACATGACGATGACGGTCACCGGCTGGGACATCAACCCGCGGGTGCTCGGCATCGTGCCGGAGAACTACAAGGTCGCGGCATTCACCGGCATGACGTGGGTCAACGACACGCAATTCATGATCGTTCCCAAGGGCCTGTCGCCCGAGAAGCTCGCGGTGGTGCTCGAGCTGATGGCGTTCCTCCTCGAGCCCGCGCAGCAGGCGCTGACCTACGACAAGGGCTACTTCTATCCCGGCCCGGCGGTGAAGGGCGTGACGCTCGCGATGGCGCCCCAGGCCAGCCAGGACGTGATCAAGAAGTTCGGCCGGCCCGAGTACGAGGACTGGCTGGCGAAGTTTCCCCACCAGCGGCCGCTCGACGCCAAGGCGATGGTCGCGGCGTTCCACCGCTGGGACGAGGAAGTCGGCGCCCAGAAGACCAAGAAGTGAACTACCTTCCCCAGAGCCGGATGCAGGGCGACTTCGAAAGCCTGCGGCTCGACCGCGTCACGCGCCGCTTCGGCAGGTCGGACTGCCTGCCGGCGCTGAACGACCTGTCGATGACGGTCAAGCGCGGCGAGCTGATCGCGCTGCTCGGGCCGTCGGGCTGCGGCAAGTCGACGGCGCTGAACTGCATCGCCGGCCTCATCCCGCTGTCCGACGGCGCGATCTGGATCAACGACGACCGGCTCGACGTGCTGCCGCCGGAGAAGCGCGGCTTTGGCATGGTGTTCCAGAGCTACGCGCTGTTTCCGCACATGACGGTGCGCAACAACGTGCAGTTCGGCCTGATGATGCGCGGGGTCGCGGCGGCCGACCGGCAGCGGCGCACGGCGCGCGCGCTCGCCCTGGTCCAGCTCGAGGGCCACGAGGACAAGCTCCCCGGCCAGCTGTCCGGCGGCCAGCAGCAGCGCGTGGCGATCGCGCGCGCCATCGTCGTCGAGCCCAGGCTCGTGCTGATGGACGAGCCGCTGTCGAACCTCGACGCCCGGCTGCGGCTCGAGATGCGAGCCGAGATCCGCCGCATCCACCGCGAGCTCGGCCGCACGACGATCTACGTCACGCACGATCAGGATGAGGCGCTGTCGATGGCCGATCGGATCGCGGTGCTGCAGGACGGCAAGCTGCAGCAGATCGGCGCTCCCGAGGAGGTCTACGCCCAGCCCGCCAACCTGCACGTGGCGCGCTTCATGGGCTTCCGCAACATCGTCGAGCTCGACGTGGCCTCGCTCGACGGCGACGCCGCGACCCTGCGCGGACCGTGGGGCGAGCTCCGCGGCGTGGTCAAGCAGCGGCCGGTGGGAGACCGCGCGGTCGCCGCGATCCGGCCCGACGAGATCGCCCTGGGCCCGGCCGGGGCGCCCAACGCGATCACCGGCGAGGTCGAGGGCGTGGAGTACTACGGCCGCGACTGCCTGGTCGAGATCGCGGCCGCCGGGGGCTTGCGGCTCTACGCCCGGACACAGGGCCGGGTCGATCGCGGCACGGTCGTCCACGCCGCGGTGCCGCCCGAGCGCGTGCTGGTCTATCCGGCGAGCCGATCATGACCCGGATGGCGCCGACCCGCGATCGCGCGGCGCTGCTGGTCGCGCCCGCCGCGGCGGTCATGGTCCTGGTGTTCGTCTATCCGTTCCTCTACGGCCTCGTGCTGTCGTTCCGTCCGGACACCGGAGGCTGGCTCGGCAACTACGTCAAGTTCTTCACCAGCCGCAGCCTGTGGCCGACCATCTTCACGACGCTTCGCATCGCGCTGCCGGCGACGATCATCAACGTCGCGTTCGCGCTGCCGATCGCCTACGTGATGCGCCGGCGCTCGCGCTACCAGAAGATCGTGACGACGATCCTCGTCATCCCGATGACGCTCGGCACCGTGCTGGTCGCCGAGGGCATGCTGACGTACCTCGGGCCCAAGGGCTGGCTGTCGCAGACCCTGCAGCTGCTCCACCTGGCGAGCGGGCCGGTCCGCCTGACCCACAACTACACCGGCGTCCTGCTGTCGCTGATCGTCTCGGGGTTCCCGTTCGTGTTCCTGCTCATGCTGTCGTACGTCTCGGGCATCGACCCGGTCCTCGGCCAGGCCGCCGCGACGCTCGGCGCCGGGCCGTGGCGGCAGTTCCGCCACATCTACCTGCCGCTGCTCCTGCCCGGCCTGGCGATGGCGTTCTGCCTCGCGTTCGTCCAGGCGTTCTCGGTGTTCCCGTCGGCGGTCCTGCTCGGCGCGCCCGCCGGGCCGACGCGCGTGATCTCGATCGCGGCGTACGAGGCCGCCTTCGAGCAGTACGACTACTCGCTGGCGTCGTGCGTGGCGATGGTGATGGGAGCGGTGCAGCTCGTCGTCGTCGCGACCGTGCTCGGCGCCCGCCGCGCCCTGTACCGCGGCCCGGTCGCCGGAGGCAAGGGCTGATGCGCCGCGCCGGGGTCGCGCTGCTCGCCGGGCTGGCCGCGCTGTTCGTGGTCAACGTGCTGTTCCTGGTCGGCGCCGTCGCGGTCAGCTCGGTGGCGACCCGCTGGCTCGGCACCTGGCTGCCCGACGCCGCGACCACGGCGTGGTACCGCGACGCCTGGAAGGAGTTCCAGCTCGGCTCGGTGCTGACGGTCACCGCCGAGGTCGTGCTGTCGGTCGTCGCGCTGTCCGTGATCCTCGGCGTGCCCGCGGCCTACGCGCTCGCGCGGCGCAGCTTCCCCGGCAAGCGGCTGCTGGTGCTGATGTTCCTGCTCCCGCTCATGGTGCCGCCGATCACCTACGGCATCCCGCTCGCCACCGTGATGTACAAGCTCGGGCTGGCGGGCACGCTCGCCGGGGTCATCCTCGCCAACCTGATCCCGGCGCTGCCGTTCGTCATCCTGGTCATGACGCCGTTCATCGAGCAGATCGATCCCAACCTCGAGGCGGCGGCGCGGGTGTTCGGCGCCAACACGCGGCGCGTGTTCGTCCACGTGCTGATCCCGCAGCTCGGGCCGGGCATCCTCGCCGCGTCGCTGCTGGTCCTGGTCCGGACGATCGCGATGTTCGAGCTGACGTTCCTGACCGCGGGCCCCGATTCGCAGACCCTGGTCGTGGCGCTGTACTACGCCGTGTTCGCCGCCGGCGTCCGGGCACCGCAGTCGATCGACGCGATGGCGATGGTCTACATGGCCGTGACGCTGGTCTGGCTGGTGATCGCGCTGATGTTCGTGGACCCCACGCAGCTGGTGTCGCGCGTGCGCAACTGATGGTTCGCCGGGGCGACCAACGCCGGCTAGCGCTGTGCTCGCGCGGCCTGGCGCCGGGCCGGCTTGCGCGCCGCGCGGGCGGCGGGCGCCGCGGCGTCGTTGCCCTTGACGACCTCCCAGCCGCGCGCGAACTCGTCGTCGACGCGCTTGAGGTGGGCGCGCATCGCGTTGCGCGCCTCTCGCAGGTCGTGCGCGACCAGCGCCTGGAGGATGACGCGGTGATCGTTGACCGACGCTGCCTGCAGCGCCGGGGTCTGGAAGTGCTGCTCCATCAGCCGCCACATCGCGCCGCGCCCGCGATCCCACAGGTCCTCGACCACCGCCTGGAGGACGCCGTTGCGGGTCGACGCGGCGATCCGCAGGTGGAACTCGCGGTCGAACGCCGAAAAGTCCTGGTGCTTCTTCTCGAGCCGCTCCATCTCGGTGAGCGCGGCGCGGATGCTGGCGAGGTCCGCGGCGGTCGCCTCGCGCGCGGCCACCGCGGCGATCTCGCCCTCGATCAGCCAGCGCGCGCGGAGCAGCTCGAACGGGCCCTCGCCCTCGTGCTGGGGCACCGCGTCCGGCGCGCGGCCTGACGCGGCGGTCACCCAGATCCCGGCGCCGACGCGGACCTCGACCAGGCCCTCGAGCTCGAGCGCGATCAGCGCCTCGCGGAGCGACGGGCGCGACACGCCGAGCTGCGCGGCGAGCTCGCGCTCCGACGGGAGTCGCTGCCCGACCGTGAACTCGCCCGACGCGATCAGCGCGGAGAGCTGCGCGGCGATCTGGCGATACAGGCGACGGGGTTCGACGGTGGCTATCGGCATATCCCAACCGGTCTGCCATCATACCCCAGCTCTCGGCGCGCGTCATAGCGTGCCGTCGTCGTCCTCGCCGGCCGGGGCCGACTGCGCCACCGCGGCGATCGGCTCGAGCGTCCACCGCACGCTCGCGGCGGTCGAGCACGGGGTTCCGGGCGAGCTCCGCGGCGCTGCCACCGGCGACGCAGT
>Ga0307515_10012280_pt1 | contig 16128 bp, 10 predicted proteins | sample 17_EM_MG_FD_194513 | JGI IMG/M metagenome (GOLD analysis project Ga0307515, IMG submission 194513) | Populus trichocarpa ectomycorrhiza microbial communities from riparian zone in the Pacific Northwest, United States - 17_EM | ecosystem: Host-associated > Plants > Roots > Unclassified | place...
TTCCTCGGCCCATGCGTAGCTGATCATACGACCGTTGGAAAGCCGCGAGCCGCTCCGCCAGGACCGATCGGCATTCAGCTCAGGCCGAGTCGAAAACGGTGGTTTTCGAGAACCGGAGCGGAGCGTGCTTAAGGTACGTGAGCACCGGAAGCGCAGAAAGCCGCCATTTGCAGACCGGCATCAGCTGAATGGCGATCGGTCCACTACTCCATATGAAACACCCGCGTCAGCGGCAACTGCACCGGCGTATTGTCCGCTTCCACCGCCATGATATCAGCCATGTAATCCCACCATCTGCGCATGATCGCCTCCTTCGGCATCGCATCCATCGTGTGATCCTCGGTGCGCTTCAATATGCCGAAAAGGTGGTTGGTTTCTTCGTCCAGCCAGATGGAATAATCCGACACACCGGATGATTTGAGGAGTGCCACAAGGTCCGGCCAGATTTCATCGTGGCGGCGCTCATATTCCACCTTCTGGCCGGGATTAAGCACCATCCGGAACGCGATCGTCTCCATTTCAGAATCCCCTAACATACTGATATCGCGACTCAAGCGGCAAATGCGACGCTATTCATTATAGGGTTGTTCATCCTTTCCCAGCAAAGCATTTGACGAACTTGTGTCCCGCCCTCTTTATCCGCCCGATCCGAAACATGAGACGCGATGACGACCCATGCTCAAACCGTCCGCAACGGCGATTGCCGATATGCTGGAATTGCTGGCCCGCATGCTGCATGCAAGGGGCTACCAGCACGAGATGTTTCCCGCCCAATGGGTGGCGCTGAGATATTTCTCCAGGGCGCGCCGGGACCTTTGCACGGCGAGCGAACTCGCGCGCTTCCAGCACATGGCGAACGGACCCGTCAGCCGCACCGTCCGCACGTTGCTGCAGAAGGGCCTACTCGCTAAAGCCAAGGAACAGCCGCGCGGCAAGGCCGAAATTCTGGAATTGACCGCATCCGGCCGGGCACTGCTCAAGCTCGACCCCAGCCATGAGATCGAGGCCATTCTTGCCAGTCTGACCGAAGAGGCTCGGTCAGCGCTCAACGGCGCGCTGGAACTCCTGCTTCATCGCCTGTCCATGCCGGAAGCAAGGATCGCTTCGTAAAGATCAAGACATGACGCTTGGCGGAATGACCTTGTCGGGCGTGGTCTCACGTTCGTCTTTCGCGCGGCGCGCTGCTTCCGCGAAATCCTCGGCCACACCGTCTCTCCGCGGCTCCTTCCACAACAGGTCGTTCAACAGGCCGGCCGTCTGCATCAGCAGCAGTTGTTCGGCGAGCTTGCCCAAAGCACTGTCCCAGCCCCAGCGATGATCCACGCAATCGGCAGCGTTCCAGAACTCTTCCTGCCGGAATCGCATCCGTGTGCGCCCGTCACCGAGATCGTCGAAATGAATGGTCACCAGCGTTTCGTACTTGTGCCAGTGCATGGAAGACGAGAAGACCAGCTTCGAGGGCTCCTCGATGGCATGATAAGTGCCCCACACCCAGGTCTCGAGATCGCCGTTGAACATGCAGGCGCGCCAGCCGCCGCCGACGCGAACGTCGAGTTCGCAAGACGTGAGGCTGTGCCCGCGCGGTCCGTACCAGCGGATCATATGCTTGGGGTTGGTCCACATCGCGAATACAATCTCGCGCGGCGCATCGAACGTCCGCTCAAAAGCCAGCACGCGGTCCGACGTGTTCATCATATTCATTTTCTGTCCTCCAAAATCTCTTCGAGATAATCGTCCATCCTGTCGAAGCTCTCGTCCCAGAAGCGCTTCATCTGTTTCGTCCAGTCCCGGATTTCCTGAACCCGCGAAAGCTCCAACCGGCAGGGCCTGAGTTGCGCCTCGCGCCGCCGGGTGATCAGCCCCGCCTGCTCCAGCACCTTCAGGTGCCGGGAGATCGCCGGGCCGCTGATGTCGAAGGGCTCAGCCAGCTCCTGCACCGACGCCTCGCCTTCGGAGAGCCGTTGGATGATGGCGAGCCGGGTCGGATCCCCGAGGGCGGCGAACACGGACGAAAGCTGCTGGTTCATAATTTAACATTTTTGTTAATTAACATAATTGCTAATTACAAATTCGGCGAACGCCTGTCAAGCCACCACCCGGACAATGCCCAGCAGTTAGTATCTTATTAATTTATCGGCTTGCTTTCCCGGTTTGCATTGCACAAACTCCAAAATCAAAAGCAGGGAACAGCGTACCAGATGTCGATCAAAGCCAGTATTTATCATCTGACCCATTATAAATACGACAAGCCGGTCATCCTCTCGCCCCAGATCATCCGGCTCAAGCCCGCGCCCCACTCAAAGACGAAGGTCCTCAGCCACGCGCTCAAGGTCACGCCTTCGAACCATTTCGTGAACCTGCAGCAGGACCCCTACGGCAATTATCTCGCCCGCTTCGTCTTCCCCGAACCGGTCACCGAGATGAAGATCGAGGTCGATCTGGTCGCCGACATGACGGTCTACAATCCCTTCGATTTCTTCGTCGAGGAATCCGCCGAATACTGGCCCTTCGCCTATCCCGAGGATTTGAAGGAAGACCTCTCGATCTACATCAAGCCGGAGCCGGTGGGGCCTCAGCTTCAGGCCTTCCTCGATACGCTCGATCGTAGCAGGCAGAAAACCGTCGATATGGTCGTCGGCCTCAATGCCATGCTGCAGAACCGCGTCGGCTACGTCATCCGCCTGGAGCCCGGCGTCCAGACGCCTGAAGAGACGCTGCTCTCCGCGCTGGGCTCCTGCCGCGATTCCGGCTGGCTGCTCGTCCAGATCCTGCGCCATCTCGGGCTCGCCGCCCGCTTTGTCTCCGGCTATCTCATTCAGCTCGCCCCCGACATCAAGGCGCTCGACGGCCCCTCCGGCACCGAGGTCGATTTCACCGATCTGCATGCCTGGTGTGAGGTCTATCTCCCTGGCGCCGGCTGGATCGGCCTCGATCCGACCTCCGGCCTCCTGACCGGCGAGAGCCACATCCCGCTCGCCGCGAGCCCGCATTTTAGGAATGCAGCACCAATATCAGGCGGTTATTTCGGACAGGCCGAGACCTCCTTCGATTTCGACATGAAGGTCATCCGCGTCTCGGAACATCCGCGCATCACCAAGCCCTTCCCGCAGGACAGCTGGGAGCACTTGGACCGGCTGGGCGAAGAGGTCGATGCCTATCTCAAGGCGGAGGATGTCAGGCTCACCATGGGCGGCGAACCGACCTTCGTCTCGATCGACGATTTCCAGTCCGACGAATGGAACACCGCCGCTGTCGGCCCGCAGAAGCGCGCGCTGGCCGATACGCTGATCCGCAAGCTGCGCGAGCGTTTCGCGCCCGGCGGCTTCCTGCATTACGGCCAAGGCAAATGGTATCCCGGCGAGACCCTGCCGCGCTGGACCTTCTCGCTCTACTGGCGCAAGGATGGCAAGCCGGTCTGGGCCGATGAAAAGCTGATCGCCATCGAGGACAAATCGTATTCCGTCGATCAGGCCGATGCCGAAAAGCTGCTCGCGGCGATCGCGACGGAACTCGATATCGCCCCCGATCTCGTCGTCCCCGCCTATGAGGATCCGGCGGAATGGATCGTCAAGGAGGCCAACCTCCCCGCCAATGTCGATCCGGCGAATTCGAAGCTCAAGGATCCCGAAGAGCGCGCCCGCATCGCCAAGGTCTTCGCCAATGGCCTGACCAATCCCTCCGGCTACGTCCTTCCCGTGCAGGCCTGGAATGCCCGCGCCAGCGGCCGCAAGTGGGTCAGCGAGAAATGGGAGACCCGCCGTGGCCGGCTTTATCTCGTGCCCGGCGATTCCCCGGTCGGTTATCGCCTGCCGCTCAATTCCCTGCCCTATCTGACGCCGTCGCAATATCCTTATATCAATCCTGTCGATCCCACGGTTCCACGCGGTGATCTGCCGGACTACGAGAAGGAAAAGGATGCCGGTCGTGCCCTGGCTGCGCATTCCACCCAGCAGGTGCCGGCTGCCCAGACGCAGATGGGCCAGTCCTTCGAGGAGATCGGCGGGCGCGTCCGCACTGCGATCAGCGTCGAGGTGCGCGATGGCCGGCTGTGCGTCTTCATGCCCCCCACCGAAGCCGTCGAGGATTATCTCGACCTCATCGCGTCGGCCGAGCGCGCCGCGGCAGGCATCGGCCTGCCGGTCCATATCGAAGGCTACACGCCGCCGCACGATGAGCGGTTGAACGTCATCCGCGTCGCCCCCGATCCTGGCGTCATCGAGGTCAACATCCACCCGGCGAGCAACTGGCGCGAATGCGTCGACATCACCACCAAGGTCTACGAGGAAGCCCGCCAGTCCCGCCTCGGTGCGGAAAAGTTCATGATCGACGGCCGCCACACCGGCACCGGTGGCGGCAACCATGTCGTGGTCGGCGGCGCCAACCCCAATGACAGCCCGTTCCTGCGCCGCCCCGATCTCCTGAAGAGTATCGTCCTCTTCTGGCAGCGTCACCCCTCGCTCTCCTATCTCTTCTCCGGCCTCTTCATCGGCCCGACCAGCCAGGCGCCACGCATCGACGAGGCCCGCCACGACGGCCTCTACGAGTTGGAGATCGCGCTCGCCCATGTCCCCGCACCCGGCAAGGGCAACTCGCCGTTGCCCTGGATGGTCGATCGGCTGTTCCGCAATCTGCTCGTCGATTCCACCGGCAATACGCACCGCTCCGAAATCTGCATCGACAAGCTCTTCTCGCCCGACGGCCCGACCGGCCGCCTTGGCCTGGTCGAATTCCGCGGCTTCGAAATGCCGCCGGATTCGCGGATGAGCCTTGCACAGCAGCTTCTGGTGCGCGCGCTGATCGCCCGCTTCTGGAAAACCCCGCTCGACGGCAAGCTCGTCCGCTGGGGCACGACGCTGCACGATCGCTTCATGCTGCCGCACTATGTTTGGGCGGATTTCATGGATGTGCTCGACGACCTCAAGAGCCATGGCTTCGCCTTCCGGCCCGAATGGTTCGAGGCCCAGCTCGAATTCCGCTTCCCCTTCTATGGCGAGGTCGGTTACGAGGACACGCGGCTTGAACTCCGCCAGGCACTGGAGCCATGGCATGTCACGGGTGAATCCGGCGCCATCGGCGGCACGGTCCGCTTCGTCGATTCCTCGGTCGAGCGCCTGCAGGTCAAGCTCGAGACCACCAATCCCGAACGCTTCGCGGTCGCCTGCAACGGCCGGCCCGTACCGCTCAGGAACACCCAGACACGTGGCATCGCCGTCGCCGGCGTGCGTTACAAGGCATGGCAGCCCGCGTCGGGTTTCCACCCGGTTTTGCCGGTTAACACACCGCTCACCTTCGACATCTATGATACATGGACAGGCAAGGCGGTGGGCGGCTGCATCTATCACGTCGCTCATCCGGGTGGCCGGAACTACGAGACGTTCCCGGTCAATGGCAATGAAGCGCAGGCAAGGCGGCTCGCGCGCTTCGAGCCATGGGGCTACACATCCGGTGCCTATCAATTGGCGCCTGAAGCACCACATCCGGATTTCCCGCTCACTCTGGACCTGAGGAGGCCACCAGGAGCTTAGGGTCAGGACCTACCAAATTCATGCAATTCTGTTTGAAGCCATTGGATTGCATGGAAGGAGCCAAGCGGAGCGCAAGACCAAAAGGTCTTGCCGAGCATTGGCTCCGACAGACGGCCAATGGCTTCAAACCCTCCGGGCGAGGCATATTTCGCTCCTGAATACGTCGAAAAGGACTTGAAAATGGTGAGCATTGTCTGCGCCTTTCCTCCTATTCAGGAGCGAAATCTGCCACGCAGAATGCATGAATTTGGTAGGTCCTGACCCTAATGAGTAAAGTGGGGGCGACGAGCGCGAAGGCGAAAGCCGAGACGCCGAAGAAGAAGCTGGACTATCGTCCGCTGGCGGATGCCCCGGACGAGATGCTGGGTCCGGATGGCGAAGTGCGTCCGGTCTGGCGGCATTTCCTCGACCGCCTCTCGGCGATGACCAAGGACGAACTCGAGACCCGTACCGACAAGGCGGACCGCTATCTGCGCGATGCCGGCGTCTTCTACCGCGTCTATGGCGGAGCACCGAATGCCGAGCGGTCCTGGCCGCTGAGCCACGTTCCAGTGCTCATCAACGAAAAGGAATGGCGGAAACTCTCCGAAGGCCTGGTCCAGCGCGCCGAACTGCTGGAATTGATCGCCGAGGATATCTATTCCGAGAACCGTCTGGTGCAGGAAGGCTTCCTGCCGCCGGCCCTGATCGCCGGCAATCCGGAATATCTCCGCCCGCTCGCCGGCCTCAAGCCCGCCGGTGGCCACTTCCTACATTTCGTCGCCTTCGAGATCGGCCGTGGCCCGGATGGCGACTGGTGGGTATTGGCCGATCGCACCCAGGCTCCATCAGGCGCGGGTTTCGCGCTGGAAAACCGTGTCGCGACGACCCGCGCCTTCTCCGACATCTATGCCGAAACCCATGTCCACCGCCTCGCTTCCTTCTTCGGCGCCTTCCGCGACACGCTGCAAAGCTACAAGAAGAGCCCTGAGGATCGCATCGCCGTGCTCACGCCGGGACCGGCGAACGAGACCTATTTCGAGCATTCCTACATCGCTCGCTATCTCGGCATCATGCTGCTTGAGGGCGAGGATCTCACCGTCGTCAACAACCAGGTCATGGTCCGCACCGTCGCCGGCCTCAAGCCGGTCAGCGTTCTGTGGCGTCGTCTCGATGCTAATTACGCCGATCCACTCGAACTCAACCAGACCTCGCAGATCGGCACGCCCGGTCTCGTCCAGGCGCTGAGATCAGAAAGCGTCGCCATCGTCAATGCGCTGGGTTCGGGCCTCCTGGAAACCCGCGCCTTTCTCGCCTTCATGCCGGCCATCTGTCGCCGCCTGCTCGATCAGGAACTCAAGCTGCCCTCGATCGCCACCTGGTGGTGCGGCCAGCAGTCCGAGCGCGAGCATGTCATCAAAAATCTCGATAAAATGGTCATCGGCCCGGCCTATTCGCGGCTGCCCTTCTTCGATGACGGCAATGAATCGCTGACCGGCTCGGCGCTCAAGGAGAAGAATACCGCGCTCCTCGCCCGTCTCAACGAGGAGGGTCATCGGCTGGTCGGCCAGGAAGTCGTCAAGCTCTCCACCACTCCCGCCTTCGTCGGTGGCAAGCTTGCGCCCAAGCCGATGAGCCTGCGCGTCTTCGCGGCGCGCACCAGGGATGGCTGGCAAATCATGCCGGGCGGCTTCGCCCGCATCGGTGCCAGCGACGACGTGTCCGCCATCGCCATGCAGAAGGGCGGTTCGGTCGCCGATGTCTGGATCGTCTCCGACAATCCGGTCAGCTGGTCGACGCTGCTGCCGTCGGAGGAGAGCTTCACCCGCAACATGCCGGGCAGCCTGCCATCGCGCGCCGCCGACAACCTGTTCTGGCTCGGCCGCTATATCGAGCGGGCCGAGGGCGCGCTCCGCATCCTGCGCTCATGGCATGGCCGCTTTGCCGAATATGCCGATCGCGAGCAGCCGCTGCTCGCCGACGTCTCGGACTATCTCGCCGCTCTCGATATCGATACCGAGGAGGTCGTGCCCGAGAGCCTGGTGATGAATATATCCAGCGCGCTCTATTCCGCCTCCAACATTCGCGACCGGTTCTCGCCCGATGGCTGGCTGGCGCTGAACGATCTCGCCAAGACCGCCCGCGATTTCCGCAAGAAGGTGTCGCCCGGCGACGATGCCACCCGCGCCATGACGGTTCTCTTGCGCAAGCTCGCGGGCTTTGCCGGTCTCGTCCACGAAAACATGTACCGCTTCACCGGCTGGCGTTTCCTGTCAATCGGCCGCCATCTCGAACGTGGCCTGCACATGGCGCGTCTGCTCGGCCATCTCTCCGGCCCCGATGCGCCGGACGGCGCGCTCGACATGCTGATCGAGATCGGCGACAGCGTCATGACCCACCGTCGCCGCTACAACGTCGCCACCGCGCGGCTGACGGTCACCGACCTCCTGGCGCTCGACCAGCTCAATCCGCGCTCGATCTTCTACCAGATGAACGAGATCAAGACCGAGGTCGAGCTCCTGCCCAACGCCACGGTGAACGGCCAGTATTCGCCCTTCTATCGCGAGGTGCTGAAAATCTATAACCAGCTTTCGCTGATGACGCCCGAAGCGATGACATCAGAGGTCTATGCGCAATTGGAGGAAGACTTGGAGAATCTTTCCAGCCTCCTGGCCAAAACCTATATCAGTATTTAGGGCCGGAACTGATCATGGCCATGCTCTACGACATCACGATGAAAATCACCTACACCTACGAAGTGGGTGCGAGCGGTGCCCGCCACGTGGTGCGCGTCCTGCCGCTGACACTTGCGAAGGGCCAGCGGCTGATCGCGGGGACCGTGAGCATGGACCCGCAGCCGGAGGAACGGACCGACTTCATCGATTTCTTCGGCAATCCAGCGTCCTCGATCAGCTTCCGAAAGTCGCATCAGGAACTCGAGATCCGCATGCAGGCCCGCGTGCAGGTGGAAGCCCAGCCGGCACTCGCCGATATCTCCCCCGTTGTCGGCAAGATCACCGAGGAGACTTTTGGCTGCTGGACGCTGGAACCGGAATCGCCGCACCACTTCCTCGGCGTCAGCCCGCGCCTGCCCTACAGCGTCGACATAGCCAAATGGGCACGCGCCCTCGTCAAGCCGGATATGAGCATCAGGGAGGCCGCGACCAGGATCTGTTCGGCGATCCATTCCGAGTTCACCTATGTACCCGGAGCGACCAAGGTCAACACGCCGGTAGGCGAGGCCTTCAAGCTGAAGAAGGGCGTGTGCCAGGATTTCACCCATATCATGATCGTGGCATTGCGCTCGCTCGATATACCGGCAGGCTATGTCTCCGGCTTCCTGCGCACCATACCGCCGGCTGGCAAGGAACGCCTCGAAGGGGCTGACGCCATGCATGCCTGGGTGCGGGTGTGGTGCGGCCGGGCGACCGGCTGGATGGAATGGGACCCGACCAACGACATGATGGCGGGCACCGACCACATAAGGGTAGCCTACGGACGGGACTATTCGGATGTCGCACCAGTGATCGGAATCCTCAAGATTTACGGCGGCCATACAACGGACCAGGCTGTCGATGTGGTCCCCGTAAAGGCTTGATCTTTATCAAAAAATTTCATTCCACCTTTAGTAAAGTCCTAATACGTCAGTAAACCTGAACAAAATAAATCCCTGTTAACTTTCGCTTCACATCCAATTCGCTGGTGGGGAGCGTCTATGTCTTTGCACTTTTCTTCGCATGTCCTGCGCAATTTCTTGAAAGACAGAAAAGGCAACCTGTCGATCATCGCGGCGATCGTGCTGCCAGTGGGCCTGGCGGCAGCCGGCATGGCGATCGATACGTCGAAGATGATCGCTTCGAAGGCAGCACTTCAGAACGCGGCGGATGCAGCCGCACTGGCAGCCGCCTCGGCGCTCGCCAACAAGGGCATAACGACCGAGGCGGCCGAAGCGCTGGCCACGGATTTCGTCAAGGGCCAGATGGCCAACCACATCGACGCACCGAAGGACACAACCGAGCAGCCGTTCGATTTCTCGAGCTGCACCAACGTCAATGTCACGCAGGAAGCCACGGTCGGCACCGCGAAGAAATACACGGTCAAGGTCGATGCGTGCTATGAAGTGAAATTTTCGGCGCTCGCGGCCTTCATGGGCAGGAGCAGCGGCCGCGTCAGCGTGTCGAGCACCACGCAATCGAGCACGGAGAGCAAGAATGCGCTGTCGATGTATCTCGTCCTCGACCGCTCCGGCTCGATGGCGGAATATACCAACACCGTATCCGGCAGCTACACCTGCAAATACGGCCGCAAGACCTATACGTGCTACACCTATTACGACAAGATCACCGCACTTCGCATGGCGGCGACCAATCTGATGAATCAGCTCTCCACGGCTGATCCGGACCAGATGTTCGTCCGCACGGCCGCTGTGTCCTATAACAACGTCATGCAGACCGCGGGGACGTTGAAATGGGGCGTGGCTGCTACCAAGACGTACATTTCCAATCTCCAGGCAGACGGCGGCACGGATTCGGGTCTCGCTTTCAAGACGGCATACAATGCAATCAAGGCGACGACCGAGGATACCGCGCATGCAGACAAGAACGGCCAGGTCCCGTCCAAATACATCGTGTTCATGACCGACGGAGACAACAACTACACCTCGGCGGATACCGAGACCAAGAAGTGGTGCGACGCGGCCAAACTGGCAGGCATCGAGGTCTATTCGGTAGCTTTCATGGCGCCCGACCGCGGTCAGGCCTTGCTGAGCTATTGCGCCACGACGTCGGCACATTACTTCGCCGCCGAGAATGCCGAGGACCTCAACGCGGCCTTCGAATATATCGGCGAACGCGCCACTGCTGTCAGCACGCGCCTGACGCAGTAACGCCGACACCAAACGAACTGAAAAGCCGCCGGCGCCCCCGCGTCGGCGGTTTTTCTGTTTGCGGCGCTTGCATCTAAATCGATTAAATGCCTAAATCCCGATGACGTGGAGCATGAATCAAATAAACCGTTGCATGCGGTTTTGAACGATGCAAACTTGGCCTTGCTGCCGGGCACTTCTTCTCCCAGGAAGTGCTTTCGGCCTAACAGACATGAGACGGACAGCCTATGAACGAAACTTCCGCCATCAAGGAAATCCCCGTCCCCAAAGCGCGCAAACCTGATCCTGAAAAGCTGGCGGCGGATATCGTCGAGCGCCTGATCTATCGCATCGGCAAGGACGCAAAAGTCGCCAAGCCGCATGACTGGTTGACCGCCGCGATCCTGGTCGTCCGCGACCGCATTATCGACCAGTGGATGGAATCGACCCGCAGGACCTATGAGAGCGGCGGAAAACGTGTCTACTATCTCTCGCTGGAATTCCTGATCGGCCGATTGACACGTGATGCCGTCTCCAATCTCGGCATGATGGACGAACTGCGCGCCGCCCTGAAGACGCTTGGGGTCGATCTCGATGTCGTGGCCGGGCTTGAGCCGGATGCGGCGCTCGGCAATGGCGGCCTCGGCCGTCTGGCCGCCTGCTTCATGGAATCGATGGCCACGGTGGATATCCCGGCCTATGGCTACGGCATCCGCTATGTCCACGGCTTGTTCCGCCAGCAGATCGCCGAAGGCTGGCAGGTCGAACTGCCGGAAACCTGGCTCGCACACGGCAACCCCTGGGAGTTCGAGCGCCGCGAAAGCGCCTATGAAGTCGGCTTCGGCGGCGCCGTCGATTCCGTGCTCGCGCCCGATGGCGATGCGCGCTACGTCTGGAAGCCCGCCGAACGCGTGATCGCGGTCGCCTACGACACGCCGATCGTCGGCTGGCGCGCCCACCGCGTCAATACGCTCCGCCTCTGGACCGCCCAGCCGATCGACCCGATCCTGCTCGACGCCTTCAATGCCGGCGACCATATCGGCGCGCTCAAGGAGAGCAACAAGGCCGAATCGCTGGCCCGCGTCCTCTACCCGGCCGATGCGACGCCCGCCGGCCAGGAACTGCGGCTCCGCCAGGAGTTCTTCTTCTCCTCGGCCTCGCTGCAGGATATCCTCCGTCGCCATCTCCAGCAGTACAACACGCTGGAAAACCTGCCCGACAAGGTCGCGATCCAGCTCAACGACACCCACCCCGCGGTATCGGTCTCCGAACTGATGCGGCTGCTCTGTGACGTCCACGGCTTCGATTTCGAAACCGCATTCGAAATGACCCGCAAGACGATTTCCTACACCAACCACACGCTGCTGCCGGAAGCGCTCGAAACCTGGCCCGTGCCGCTCTTCGAACGTCTGCTGCCGCGCCACATGCAGATCATCTACGGCATCAATGCCCAGGTCCTGATCGACGCGCGCAAGCAGAAGAATTTCAGCGACGCCCAGATCCGTTCGATCTCGCTGATCGACGAGGCCGGCGGCCGCCGGGTGCGCATGGGCAACCTCGCCTTCATCGGCTCGCATTCGATCAACGGCGTCTCGGCGCTGCATACCGAACTGATGAAGGTCACGGTCTTTGCCGACCTGCACAAGATGTATCCGGATCGCATCAACAACAAGACCAATGGCATCACCCCGCGCCGCTGGCTCATGCAGTGCAATCAGCCGCTGACCAACCTGATCCTCGATGCCATCGGCGACAAGTTCCTTGATGACACCGACGAACTGAAGGCGCTCGACGCCTTCGCCGACGATGCCGAATTCCAGAAGCGGTTCGCCGCCGTCAAGCGCGAGAACAAGATCAAGCTCTCCCAGCTCATCCAGAGCCGCATGGGCCTCAAGCTCGATCCGTCCGCGATGTTCGACATCCAGGTCAAGCGTATCCACGAATACAAGCGCCAGTTCCTCAACATCATCGAGGCGGTGTCGCTCTACGACCAGATGCGCTCCCATCCCGAACGCGACTGGGTGCCGCGCGTGAAAATCTTCGCCGGCAAGGCGGCGCCGAGCTATCACAATGCGAAGCTGATCATCAAGCTCGCCAACGATGTCGCCAAGGTGATCAATTCCGATCCTGCGGTCCGTGGCCTGCTCAAGGTCGTCTTCGTGCCGAACTACAATGTCTCGCTCGCCGAGGTGCTGGTGCCCGCCGCCGATCTTTCGGAGCAGATTTCCACCGCAGGCATGGAAGCCTCCGGCACCGGCAACATGAAGTTCGCGCTGAATGGCGCGCTCACCATCGGCACGCTCGACGGCGCCAATGTCGAGATGCTGGAAAATGTCGGCGCCGAGAATATCAAGATCTTCGGCATGACCACCGACGACGTCGCCAAGGCGCGCGCCGAGGGTCACAATCCCCGGGCGATCATCGAGGCTTCCCGCGAACTCCACCAGGCCCTGCACGCGATCGGCACTGGCGTCTTCTCGCCTGATGATCCGACACGGTTCGCGAGCCTTGTCGATGGACTCTACCAGCACGACTGGTTCATGGTCGCGGGCGATTTCGACGCCTATGCCCAGGCCCAGCGCGAAATCGACCAGATCTGGATGGACGAGGCGAGCTGGTTTTCGAAGGCCGTCCGCAACACCGCCCGCATGGGCTGGTTCTCGTCGGACCGCACAATCCGGCAATATGCGAAGGAAATCTGGAAAGCGGGCTGAACGCGGGAGGCGTCAGGCGCGTTGAGCATGGAATATCCACGCACTTAGAAAAAACCAGGACGGGAGGGGATGCGATGGACAAGCCGGCAGGGACGAAAACGAGGGCGGTTGAGGAACCGGACAAGACGGTGACGAAGGAACCGGAGAAGACGGCGAAGAAGTCGAAAGAGGTCAAGGATTTCCGCATCTTCAACGAGGAGATCGCGGCGATCGTTGAAGGCGTCCATGCCAACCCGTTCTCCGTCCTCGGCATCCATGAATTCGGCAAGCAGTTCGTCGCCCGCACCTTCATTCCCGGTGCCGAGGAGGTCGTCGCCTGCACGCTGTCCGGCGAGCCGGTCGGCAGTCTGCCACGCCGCCACGATGCCGGCTTCTTCGAAGGCGCGGTCGATGTCAAGAAGCGCCAACCTCTCAGGTACAAGGCAAAAAATGCCGCCGGCAGCTGGGAACTCGTCGATCCCTATTCCTTCGGTCCGGTTCTCGGTCCCATGGACGACTATTACCTCCGCGAAGGCTCGCATCTCCGGATGTTCGACAAGATGGGCGCCCATCCGATCCATCACGAAGGCGCCGATGGCTTCCACTTCGCCGTCTGGGCACCGAATGCGGCCCGTGTTTCCGTCGTCGGCGGCTTCAACAATTGGGACGGTCGCCGCCACGTCATGCGGCTCAGGGCCGATACCGGCGTCTGGGAAATCTTCCTCCCCGGCATCGGCGCCGGCGAGACCTACAAGTTCGAAATCCTCTCCCGCGACGGCACGCTGCAGCCCCTGAAGGCGGATCCCTTCGCCCGCCGCTCGGAACTGCGACCCAAGACCGCCTCGATGACGACGCCAGAGATCGAGCAAGCCTGGGAAGACAAGGCCCATCGCGATTCCTGGTGCAAGACCGATGCTCGCCGCGTGCCGATCTCCACTTACGAAGTCCATGCGGCCTCGTGGATGCGCAAGGACGGCAATGACATGTTATCCTGGGATGAACTCGGCGAACGCCTCATCCCTTACGTCGTCGAAATGGGTTTCACCCATGTCGAATTCATGCCCATCACCGAATATCCCTATGACCCATCCTGGGGCTATCAGACGACCGGCCTGTTCTCGCCCAGCGCCCGTTTCGGCGAGCCGGAAGGTTTTTCCCGCTTCGTCAACGGCGCCCACAAGGCCGGAATCTCGATTATCCTCGATTGGGTGCCGGCGCATTTTCCGACCGACCAGCATGGCCTGCGCCGCTTCGATGGTACGTCGCTCTATGAACATGCAGATCCGCGCCAGGGCTTCCATCCGGACTGGAACACGGCGATCTACAATTTCGGCCGCAGCGAGGTCAAAAGCTTCATCATCAATTCCGCGCTCTACTGGGCCGAGAAGTTCCATGCCGACGGCATCCGCGTCGATGCCGTCGCCTCGATGCTCTACCTCGATTATTCCAGGAAAGAGGGCGAGTGGGTGCCCAACAAATATGGCGGCCGCGAAAATCTCGAAGCCGTCGAATTCCTTCAGGACATGAACCGCCATCTCTATGGCTCGCATCCCGGCATCATGACCATCGCCGAGGAATCCACCTCCTGGCCCAAGGTTTCGGCTCCCGTCCATGATGGCGGCCTCGGCTTCGGCTTCAAGTGGAACATGGGCTTCATGCACGACACGCTGACCTATCTGGCGCGCGAGCCCATCCACCGCAAGCATCATCACCACGAGCTGACCTTCGGCCTTCTCTATGCCTTCTCGGAAAATTTCGTCCTACCGCTCAGCCATGACGAAGTGGTGCACGGCAAGGGCTCGCTGATATCAAAGATGGCCGGCGACGACTGGCAGAAATTCGCCAATCTCCGCGCCTATTACGGTTTCATGTGGGGCTATCCCGGCAAGAAGCTCTTGTTCATGGGCCAGGAATTCGCCCAGTGGAACGAGTGGTCGGAAGCAAAGTCGCTCGACTGGCACCTGCTCGATTTCCCCAACCACGCCGGCATGAAGAAGCTGGTCAAGGACCTCAACCATCTCTATCGCGACAAGCCCGCGCTGCACGCCAGGGATTGCGAGGGCGAAGGCTTCGAATGGTCGATCGCCGATGACTTCGAAAACTCGGTCTATGCCTGGATCCGCAAGGCCCCGGGAGAGCGACCGGTCGCCGTCATCACCAATTTCACGCCCGTCTACCGCGAGAATTACGTGGTGCCCTTGCCTGCCGAGGGCAAATGGCGCGAGATCATGAATACGGATGCGGGTCACTATGGAGGCTCCGGCAAGGGTAATGCCGGGGAAGTGACCGCACGCCGCGAAGACGGCGGCCGCATCTCGGCCGTCTGCGTTCTGCCGCCGCTCGCGACAATCTGGCTCGAGCTCGCGGATTGATAGGTGATCAAGAGTATCTAGAGGGAGGACAAACCATGACAGAAAAGAGAATCCAGCCGCTGGCCCGTGATGCCATGGCCTATGTTCTCGCCGGCGGACGCGGCAGCCGCCTGAAGGAACTGACGGACCGGCGCGCCAAGCCCGCCGTCTATTTCGGCGGCAAGACGCGCATCATCGATTTCGCGCTGTCCAACGCGCTGAATTCCGGCATACGTCGCATCGGCGTCGCCACGCAGTACAAGGCGCATTCGCTGATCCGCCATCTGCAGCGCGGCTGGGATTTCTTCCGCCCCGAGCGCAACGAGAGCTTCGATATTCTGCCCGCCTCCCAGCGCGTGTCGGAAACCCAATGGTATGAAGGCACCGCCGACGCGGTCTACCAGAACATCGACATCATCGAGCCCTACAACCCGCAATATATGGTCATCCTCGCCGGCGACCACATCTACAAGATGGACTACGAGTTGATGCTCCGCCAGCATGTCAATTCCGGCGCCGACGTCACCATCGGTTGCCTGGAAGTGCCGCGCATGGAAGCCGTCGGGTTCGGCGTCATGCATGTCGACAAGACAGACACGATCATCGATTTCGTCGAAAAGCCGGCCGACCCGCCCGGCATTCCCGGCAACGAATCCATGGCGCTCGCCTCCATGGGCATCTATGTCTTCCACACCAAGTTCCTGCTCGACCTGCTC
>Ga0307515_10012281_pt1 | contig 16128 bp, 3 predicted proteins | sample 17_EM_MG_FD_194513 | JGI IMG/M metagenome (GOLD analysis project Ga0307515, IMG submission 194513) | Populus trichocarpa ectomycorrhiza microbial communities from riparian zone in the Pacific Northwest, United States - 17_EM | ecosystem: Host-associated > Plants > Roots > Unclassified | place...
CACTAACGAAGCCATGCGCGAAGTAGTGCAAATTATATAGGACTTTTAGCTTCGGGTAAGACTAGGAAGCTGATTTAGATGCCGTTATTAGGATTAACTAAATATTCTATGCGCAAAGATATATAGTGAGTAATAGCCCTGCCCAGCGTATGTAAGGAGTTAAAGATATTAACTAGAATTAGAACACAACTGGAGAATACGTGGCCCCCCCTCTTCTATTTTTAATGCTGATTGTTCTCTAACTATTTAAACATATAGTTTGTTATCATTGCAATAGCGTTTAAGTATACGGAGGAGTAGAGCGTAGAGCTAATAACTTTTTTTAGCAGTACGGACTTTAGAAAGATTAACGTTGCGGCTAGTAGCTACGATGGTACTATAGTAGGCATAATACTAGACCGGGGCAAGCTGGCTCAGTAGCGTACTAGATGGTAAGCTTTTAATGAAATCCTAAGTAAATGTATTATTAAAGGTATAGAACCAGTTGTCGGGCTACGTTTATATTAGTACCGGTTTAAACAATCGCGTATAAAGGGTATTTGTAGATCTATATATATGTTATACTAACAAACAAAATAAGGTTAGCAGCAGCCGTATATCTTAGTATTTATAGGTCTACTTATATACTACACCAACAAATAGGATAAAGTTAGTAGTAGCCGTATATCTTGGTATTTGTAGGTTTATTTATATACTATATTAACAAATAGGATAAGGTTAGCAGCAGCCGTATATCTTGGTATTTACAGGTCTACTTACACCCTATACTAATAAATAGAATAAGGTTAGCAGCAGCCGTATATCTTAGTATTCGCAGGTCTACTTATACCCTATACTAATAAATAGGACAAGGTTAGCAGCAGCTATATATCTTAGTATTCGCAGGTCTACTTATAAGCTATACTAATAAACAGGACGAGGTTAGTAGTAGCCATATATCTTAGTATTCGCAGGTCTACTTATATACTATACTAATAAATAGGACAAGGTTAGCAGCAGCTATATATCTTAGTATTCGCAGGTCTACTTATAAGCTACACTAATAAATAGGATAAGGTTAGTAGTAGCCGTATATCTTGGTATTTATAGGTCTACTTATAAGCTATACTAATAAATAGGATAAGATTAGCAGCAGCTATATATCTTGGTATTTACAGGTCTACTTATATACTACACTAATAAATAGAATAAGGTTAGCAGCAGCCGTATATCTCGGTATTCGCAGGTCTACTTATATTCTACACTAATAAACAGGATAAGGTTAGCAGCAGCCGTACATCTTAGTATTTATAGGTCTACTTATATCCTACACCAATAAATAGGATAAGGTTAGCAGCAGCCGTATATCTCGGTATTTATAGGTCTACTTATATCCTATACTAATAAATAGGACAAGGTTAGCAGTAGCCGTACATCTCGGTATTCGCAGGTCTACTTATATCCTATACTAACAAACAGGATAAGGTTAGCAGTAGCTGTATATCTTAGTATTCGCAGGTCTACTTATATCCTATACTAATAAACAGGACAAGGTTAGTAGTAGCTGTATATCTCGGTATTTATAGATCTACTTACATCTTATACTAATAAACAGGATAAGGTTAGCAGCAGCCGTATATCTTAGTATTCGTAGGTCTATTTATATCCTACACTAATAAATAGGACAAGGTTAGCAGCAGCCGTATATTTCAGTATTTGCAGGTCTACTTATACACTATACTAATAAATAGGACGAGGTTAGCAGTAGCCGTATATCTTAGTATTTGTAGGTCTACTTATAAGCTATACTAATAAATAGGACAAGGTTAGCAGTAGCTGTATATCTCGGTATTCGCAGGTCTACTTATATACTATATTAATAAATAGGATAAGGTTAGCAGCAGCCGTATATCTTAGTATTTGTAGGTCTACTTATATCCTATACTAATAAATAGGACAAGGTTAGCAGCAGCCGTATATCTTAATATTTGTAGGTCTACTTATAAGCTATACCAATAAATAGGACGAGGTTAGCAGTAGCTGTATATCTTAGTATTCGTAGGTTTACTTATACGCTATACTAACAAATAGGACAAGGTTAGCAGCAGCCGTATATCTCGGTATTCATAGGTCTACTTATAAGCTACACTAATAAATAGGATGAGGTTAGCAGCAGCTATATATCTTGGTATTCGTAGGTCTACTTATACGCTACACTAATAAATAGGATAAGGTTAGCAGCAGCTATATATCTTAGTATTCGCAGGTCTACTTATAAGCTACACTAATAAATAGGACAAGGTTAGCAGCAGCTGTATATTTTAGTATTCGCAGGTCTACTTATAAGCTATACTAACAAATAGGATAAGATTAGCAGCAGCCGTATATCTTAGTATTCGTAGGTCTACTTATATACTACACCAATAAACAGGACAAGGTTAGCAGCAGCCGTACATCTTAGTATTTGTAGGTCTACTTATATATTACACCAACAAATAGGACAAGGTTAGTAGTAGCTATATATCTTAGTATTCGCAGGTTTACTTATAAGCTATACTAATAAATAGGACAAGGTTAGTAGTAGCTGTACTTAGCGTTAGACCTAAGGATCTAAGGTTTCTTAGGGTCTACTTACTTTCTATACTAATAAATAGGATAAGGTTAGCAGTAGCCGTATATTTTAGTATTCGCAGGTCTACTTATAAGCTATACTAATAAATAGGACGAGGTTAGCAGTAGCTGTATATCTCAGTATTCGCAGGTCTACTTATATCCTATACTAACAAATAGGACGAGGTTAGTAGCAGCTATATATCTTAGTATTCGCAGGTCTATTTATACCCTACACTAACAAATAGGATAAAGTTAGCAGCAGCTGTATATTTTAGTATTCGCAGGTCTACTTACACCCTATACTAATAAACAGGATAAGGTTAGTAGTAGCCGTATATCTCGGTATTTGTAGGTCTACTTATAAGCTACACTAATAAATAGATAAGGTTAGCAGCAGCCGTATATCTTAGTATTCGCAGGTCTACTTATATGCTATACTAACAAATAGGACAAGGTTAGCAGCAGCTATATATCTTAGTATTTATAGGTTTACTTACACCCTATACTAATAAACAGGATAAGGTTAGCAGTAGCCGTATATCTTAGTATTTACAAGTCTACTTACTTCCTATAACTAAGTATATTAGTAAAATATCTAAAATATACTCTAGGAACATTTACACTCTATTCCTATACTATTAGCTAAAATAATATTGTCTAGTTACTATTAAACCCTACTATAAACGATCTATCCTCCTATATATCTTAACCCATATTATCCTCTAAAGCTTCAATTAAATCTGCGGGATAAGCTGTATTTATTGCAGTGGCTGTAGCTTAAGCGCCTTTATCGGGCGCTAAGGATGAAGGCTCTATCTGTACGGCTTCCTTTATTAGTTAATTTTGTTTTTTAGATTTTCTAAGCCTAAAAAGGTTCCGGAGATGTCGACTATAAGTTATAGGCCCCTCTCTTGCTATTAATGCCTTTGCTAATGGCCCGGAAGGTGTTAAGTCACTAGGAGAGTTGGTTTTGCCCTTTAATACCTTTCTATGTCTAAATAGTTTAGATATTTCGATGTTCGCTTACTTGTAACTATTGGTCCGTAGTTATTAAGGCCCTATAGCTAAGCATTGTTTCTAGGCGATAAGTGTATGGGATGTGTTGGATTTTCACTTAGCAGAAACTAGCATTGCGTAGGCATGCGGAGAAAGCCAGGTGTATAAGTTCGTTGTAATATACAGTAACGTAATACATAGGGTTTTGCTCAAGCCCTAGGTTTGCTTACGCTAGTAAACCGCCTACCTTTTCCTAGTTATTTGCTACGTTAAGGTTGCGACGGGTGTTATTATATTGGGCCATTAGGGCTACGTCAGACTAAATTTATATATAAATACCGGGGAACGGCGTTTCGGCGGCACCGATGTTGGCCTACGCGTGTATTACTAAGCTCTGCACTTTAACGTGTTCCACTAGTTATTTGGCTACACTAGTTATCCGGCTACCCTAAGACGCGTCTTTGTCATATATAAAGCTATATAATTTGTCAATGTTCTAAGATTTAGAGAGTAGTTAGATAGATCTTTTAATTAAATTTAAGGCGTTATAGTAGAATAACTGTATAAAGACGCGTCTTGGTACTAGTAGGGTGGCTAAATAACTGGTAGAATACATACCTTTAAAATTTTTGCTTGTTAAAAATAAGGTAATTTGAAGATTAGAATCCGCAGTAGGTTTGGCCTAATCTTTCTCCTTGCTTTTGGTCCTTAGCGCTTTTTTATATCACGTATATAAACACCTTGCGTATATAGGGATTTTAGTCTATATGTATACGTATATACTATACCATATACATATACCGTATATATAAGGATCTTTAAGGCTTATACTATATACCGTACAAGCTACCTGCTAATTAATAACACTATAAAGAATCTTTTAGCTTGGAGAGGTTAATAAGGTGTAAGTTCTGAGGTATTATATATATTAATAATATTACGTAAGTACACTGTACGGTATATTATACTCGTATACACCATTATATATACGGTGTAAGATTTCTATTACACCGGTGTATTAGAAACCCTATATATGTAATAATATAGCGCCTTTATTAGCTTATATAGGTGTACATTAGACCTAAAACTTTGTCGATTTCACTGACTATACTCTTATTAACAGTTTATTCTAAAACCTCTCTTTCTAAAATTCCAATACTTTTTAGCGGATTTCGAAGGCTTTGTGTGAGCCGCAGGCTAGTACCTATATTAGAGGTGCTGCCTATATATATTAGTCCTGCAATTATTCCGGACTTAGATTAGCTAACCGTTTTCACTATATAAATATATATTTAAGCGCTAAGCCAAGCCAAATATATACAAAGGCTTAGGTCGGGCAGTATAATTAGCGGTATTTGTAGTAGGTGATTAAAGCGTAAAATACTTTAAGCTCGCCCCCGTTAGTAGGGAGGGTGGCTGAGCCGCACCGACTAGACCCTTATTGAGGTGGCGTTTCCTAGACATTAGCGTGGTTAAAGCTATAATCTACTTTATGAAGAAGGTATAAGTAGGACGTTTATACCTAAGCGAATAACAAGCCGATCTTAATAAGCGAATACCCTTAAGGATCTCTTCTCCTACCTATACCTCCTAACTGACTACATTTTACGTTTCTATGTCCTTCTATATCTAGCTTATACTACGACTCTAATAATACGCTTCGTCGCTTCCCTAGTCTTTAACCTGTTAAGCTAAAGGCTACCCCCTTACCTTTACCTCCGCCATTTACCCCCTAATAAGCCGCGGTTCCACTATATCGAAGACGCCAAAAGGAACGTAATACTTGGCCTAGCCGAGGCGATACAGTTCTAATGAATTTTATTGGCCCTAACTACCTAGATATCGCTACAAACGTAGGCTAAAGCCCGTTAAACTCTGCGTCTAAGTTAAAGGTGAGCGACCTAGAGTATAATAAGGCGTTTAAGGAAGTAGAGGGTTTAAATACAATAGATGGTGTTTCTAATTCTAACTAAGAAGAAAGCGACCGCACTGTTATAAATATAGAGCTAAAACCCAATACAGCCTAAGCTATAGAGTGCTTATACGTAGGCTAGGTGCTTTTAGTAAACATATAATTAGAGGTGAAAATGGAAAAAGTTAAGGCAAAAGGCTTATTAGGCTAAGAAGCGAGCTAAGCAGTATACGGAATAAGGGCATTTAGGGGATTTTTAGGTGCTCTCTCTAAGCAAAGTAATGGGCACTATAGTAGCAAAAGAGCTATTATGTAAGACTTTAACGGAAGTAGCTAAAGAGATAACAATATTATATTATAGCTTGGACACCGTGCGCTTATGTAGCAAATATTTATATACTAAGATATATTTAGTTCGCTAGTATTAGCGCTATTATAACTATATGTAGTTACCTATTCTGTATATCTATTATACTAGAGACATATTAGACGTATTAATTCATTAATAGTAGTAATCATTCTCGCACTATTATAGGTATAATAAGTATGTAAGAGGATTTAAATAGTAGAGAATAGTATAATAAGACATAATCTGTATATATATATAAATATAAAAGTTTTTTTTTTAAGAAAAAACAAAAAAAGGTAACATTTTAGGCAACCTGGACGGCTTAATAGATATAAGAAGATTAGCCTAGGGTTTGCTAGAAAGCTATATATATAGTTTATAAAAATCCTATTTAGCTCTAGGTAATAGAAACTAGTTGATACTAACAGAGGAGTAAGATAGTAATTAGAGGCTTAAACTAAGCAAAATAGAGAGGATCTAAAACTTACCCCAGATAAAACTAGCTAGTAACTGCAATAATAGTATAGATTGCCATAATGAGAACGCCTTTAAGCTAGTCTATTTTAGTATTAGTTAAAGTGGATTACCTATATAGAAAGGAAAACTTACTAAATTTGCTATCCTAAATAAGATAGTTTACTAGGAGCACAGCAATAAACAAAATAGCAATTAAAAAGGTATTGAAATAAAGCGTTATATAATCCTAGCCAATAATCTAATTAAGTATAATAATGAAGGGGAGAACTAGAAGAGCGATTTGTATACTAGATTTAATAGCAACATTAATTACTAGACTTATTTTATCCTTATAAGCTACTATAACCGCTATTATATACTTAGCAGCGTTCTTAATAATTAGGAGTAGAATAAGACCGATAAAAGTGGTGGAGATAGTGCCGCTTGCCGTAATATTACTAATACTGTTAATTATAAACTTAGAACAGAAGGCGACTAACGTAATAGAGAATCTAAGGGTTATAATTGCACCCTAGATCGTTAATTTGGGCTCCTTAATCTTGTCGTCTTCCTCTTCTACGTTTAAATCCTATATAAGCTATTCTTGGTTTACTCCGCCTCCAGATATAGCCGCCGCTCTAGCGCTGATCTGTGTAATACTACGGAGAGATATACCCTGCTTAACTTGGGAGGATTTGTACTTAGGAGCCCTTTAGCTTAGAGTATTACATATTTTAGTATATAACTTTAATTAAAATATAAGGTAGCAAACGTATATAATTAGGAAGATGACAGCTATTCCGCGGAAAAGCTCCCAATTAAGTATAGAGCTATTAGGGCTTATAGCTATATAGGTTAGTATCTATTATAGGTCTAAAGCTGTTATTAAACTTACTTAATAGTGTAGAGTAGAAGGCGGTTAGAATAATTAGACCGCTAATACACAGAGCTAGAAAACCAGCCGTAGTATTTGCTACTATTATATTAAAATGTTATTCTATCCAGTTAATGCCTCTAAAGAAGAAGCATATGCTAAGGATAAGGAGTAAGTTTAAAAGCATACTGCTAATTAAGGAAGTTTTAATAATAGTAATCTGGCCCTTAGTTAGGGCTAAGATAGAGATAATTAATTTAACAGCGTTTCTGCGCCAAATGTTAGATAATATTAGGATAAATAAAAAGCGGAGAAATGTACCTAAAAGTGGCGTTTAAAAGACCACCTAATGTATTACCGGCGCGGAGCGTAATCTCTTTAGTAGCGTAATTAAGCATTATAGTAAGCGGAATGATGGTAATAAAGTTAATAATAAATATAGTAATACTATTAATATAAAGATAATTAAGTATAAAGCCGACGGGAATGGTAAGAAGAAGTATATTTATCTATAAGCTAAATAAGACAGCACGAACCTAATCCTTAGTAGGTATCTTACGCTTTAAAGCTACTTTTAGTCTTTCCTCTTTAGTTATTAGCCTAAGATATAAAAATCTTCGCAGGCCTATACTGGCCTCTTTATTAGGTCGTTTATTGTTAAACCTTATCTAGGCTGCCTAATAGGCTTTTAAGAGTATTGCTAGATCTAAATATGCTATTATAAGCACGGTTTTTAATTGTTCCTAGAAAAAGCACGATAAAGAAGGGCGATTTTATAGTCTGGAGGGTACCTATATATAGCAAAGATTGAGAAGTCTAATAGTACTTAGGCTAACACCAACGCCTTAAATCTATAATGGTGCGTTTAGCTTTTTTTTTAGTTAATTTTATGAGTGAGGATCTAAAGTAAATTCCAGAATAGTTATTATGGAGGATTAGCGTTAATGACTAGATAGAATAGCTAGTAAAAAAAGGAGAAGATGGAGTATTCTAATAGACGAATAATAAGTAAAAAGTAAACCGACTACTTATAGAAATGAGGACGCAGTAGAACGTATAAATAAGGGTGTAAGTTTATGTGCCTCTAAGTACTAGCTACTTAGCGTCTTAAATATAAGTCCTCCCTTAACGCAAGGTAGATTAATAGGAGTTATTATACCGCCTATATAAGGCGGAGCGCTTATAAAGGGCTTAGCTAGAATGCTAATTAAACCACCCTATAACGCACTAATAGCTCCTTTGCTATAGATGGGGAGTAAATATATAAGATTAACTGGCTAAGATAAGTCTATTGCTTAAGCAGTGTTCTACTTTATAAAGGGTGGGCGTTAGGAGTAGATTATATAATGCTATTTCTGCTAGGTAAGGTATTATTAGAAGGTTATTATTTTCCGGTTCTAGTTTATAACTTTATATAAACGCCTCCGAATACTATACTATTGGGGCTATCTAAAAGTTAAGTTGCCTATTTACCTTATCGTAACCTTAGGCTAGGCTTGTTAGCTATTAAGGCGATAGGAAGTTGTATTAAGGTGTATAATAGGGCTTAAGTAAAGCTATGTAACTAGATGGGTATTGCTATATAAAGCAACGCTTAACCAGCTGCCTCTATATCGCCGTCTTAGAATGATTAGAAGAAAGGGGTTAATACTAGCCCTTATTGTTTAATATAACCCTCCTATAGAGGTATAGTAAAGTTAGGTGTAGATAGGGAAGGATTATACTCCTATTGTAGCTATATTATAGTGCATTTATAATACTGTACTAGTATCCCTAAGTTAGTAAATTAGCTCGACTTTTAAGGTATAGTTAAAGCAGAGCCCACCGTCAGCTCTCCTATTAGCTAAGTAGTAGAGAGGAGCAGGATATAAAAGGCCTCTATATCCTTTAACTAGACCTATATTAAGCATAGTATCCTTTAAGGAAATCCCTCCTTACTTTCTTATAAAGATACTTAAACTATTAGCTACCTTATTTCTTTAATAATAAGCGACTCGGAAGCTATAATAGAGGATACTATATTATATTAGATTAAGGTGCGCTCTAAATATTAAATCCTTTACGGGATACCGCTAATGGAGCTAGGATATACTGCTTACTTTTAATCCTAAGGGCTCTAATAAGGCCGTTAATATAGTAGGGCAGGTATGCAATAGTTGCTTCCCTATAGTTTTGTCTATTTGCTAGCTTATATAAGTAGGATATTTAGTTAGCACCAGAATATAAGAGTGATTTAGAGAACGATAAGGCTAATACGGAAGGAACTGTAAGGAAATACTTGCCCCGCACTAATGAGATAAAGAGGTTATCTTAATATAGTCCACCTAGTAATTCTTTCTAATAAAGCTTATCAACCCCTAGCTTACTCTATTAGGGGCAATAGAAAGACTAGGTAGCTTAGTTAATTAACTTAGCTATAGGCTTAGCCAAATTAATAGGAAAGTTAGTAGCCTTAAAAAAAGTAATTACTATATTATAAGTTATTTAGGGAAGGTTAACAATTAGATTAATAGCCTAAGAAGTGACTAGGGAGAAATAAGAGATATTATTAGGCGGTTTTAAAACGAAATCCACACTCTTAAGGGAGGTAGTGATAAAACTTTAGATTATAGAGATAAACGGGTTATAAAGGCTAGAAACAAGATCACGGTAAAGAGGAAAAGGGTACGCTTAGCCTTAGAATAGAGAAGTCTGCAGAATTAAGGAGGAAATTTGTTAGCTTAAATAGTACGCTCTTTAGTTATTTATATCGTTTGCTTATTAAAGAAAATTTGTTAGATTTAAGCTAGAACTAGCCCTGCCCTTTATAGCAAGTATTTGCCGTATTTAAATGCTTAATTAGTAATAAGTTAGCAGATCTAACTAAGCTTAGCGTCTAAAGTAAGTAAAACCACGTTCCCCTATTACGTGTTTAAGTCTAGTCGCTCTTTACTAGCGTCTTCTTTACTAGTAGAGGATAGAATTTGTTCTTAAAATAGAAGTTAGTTCGCGGAATAATAGAAGAAAATAAGGGTTTCTAGGTCTAAAGGCTATAAAGGCTAATCTATAGATGTATAGATAACTAGATAATATCGACTATTATACCGCGCTATAATATATATATCCGCCTAGTAATGCCGCTATAATCTATCGGCTTTATTTAAGGTTACTAAATGCTTTTAAAAATTCTTATTTATGGCTTACTTTGACCTTAACTATACTTTCTACTTTAAGGAATAAGAAATTTCTTATAAAGATTTTCGCAATTACGTTTATCTCTTTTAGCATTTATTGAGGATTAAGGCGTTAATTAGGATTTCCTTAGCTTAGTATTGTGTTTCTATATAGTTGCTTCTATATTAAAAATCTCTTATTATTATCCGCACGTAAATAAACAAGTTCTTATATATTAGATTAAAGTTAGAGACTTACTTACAGTAAGTAAGCTTAATAAGTCCTCTACCTTTATATACTCGGTAGTAATAAGTTAGCTGCCCTATAACTCGCTTAGTCCTTAAGGTCGTTACTTTATAGATATCTTAGAATTAACCTTTATTAACCTATCCTCTTTAACCTAGTTAAAATGTGCTAGAGTCTTCTTAACTAAAACAGGATAGAACCTTTCCTTTAAAACAGTTAGTATATTCCGTATAATAATAGAGAGAAGAGGGCTTACTAGGTCTTATGGGTTTAGAGGCTATAAAGGTTAATCTATAAACGTATAAATATAAAATTAACCATTGCGCTATATAAGGATATAGCAATCTGTATTAAAGTATCGCTTTAATCTATCGGCCTTTTCTAAAAAGGTCCCCTTTTACTTTTAAAAGTTCTTATTTATAGCTCGCTTTGACCTTAATAGTAATCTTTGCTTTAGATATATAACTATAATAAATAATTAATGGCTTAGTAGCTCTTTAGTGTTTTTATAGGATAACTAGGGTATAGGTTGACTCTAAATTTCATATTAATAAGGTAGGAATGTTAAGAATAAATACAGGATATATCCCTTAATATTAGCCTAAGTTGCGACTTTAAGAACTAAATCTTGTTCTAAGAACTGGGTCCGATTTTAAAGACTATATTCTGATTCTAAAGACTGTATCCTAATTCTATTTTTAGGAAACGGGCCTATTAACTATTAGGAACGCCTACTAAGCCAAATATACTAAATATAGCTAAAAAGGTAGACCTACTTATTTACGGGCGGTTAGTAATTCTACCGCAACACTTTAGTAGTTAAGGTTTTAATATTCTTAAGATTACGCACAGGCCATATATATACAGCTAACAATAGTATAAGGGATAGTGTTAAGCCAAGCGGCTTAATAGTCTTAGGAGGGGTAAGTATAGGGCTATTTTTACCCTGGCTTAAATCGCAACCTAACCCTAAAGCTAAGCCCTAACCCTAGCCCTAGGAGACAGCCAATTAATTATTATAAAAAGGGCGCGATTCTAAAAACCGGATCTGGTTTTAAGAAACTAGATCCTAATTTTAGGAAATAGGTCAATTAACCGCTGTAAAAAGAGGTTAACTGTCTATATCTGGCATATTAGGTTTAGCTTATTTTAAGACTAGCCACGTAATTATATATGGGCGCTTATATAACCCCAGTTAACCCACTCTTAAGAGCCCTACTATATTAGAGCCTTACACGTTACGGAACAAACTAAAACTAGTTATTATGGCTTAGTATTTAACTAAGCCCTATAAAGCCTTAGTCCAAGCTATATTAGATTAGCTTAACTTTTCTACGCCTAATCTTCAATCTTCTATATTCGCTCCTACCTTACTTCCTTCCTTATACTTTTCTCCCTAGTTATTTCCTTATTATAAGACGCACTTAACGTGTTTTTGGCCTCCCTACACTTATCTGCCATTATACCGTCCTTATATACTAGCCTTTTTAATCTCCCCTTTTTGCCTACCTACCCGCCTGCTACGCGGCCCTCCTAACGTAGCTCTTAGCGCGTTTACTCGCAATAGTAAATCTCTTTAGATTAGAGATAATTAAAATAAAGCCTATTAGGGAAGGACTAAATAACTTTTAGGATTTATTTAACTTAACTTATTAGGATCTAGGTATCCCTAGCTCTCTAAACTTATTGCATTAAATAGGCGATAAAGGTATTTATTAATTTATTTAATAAGTCCCCTCTAATATATATAGGGCTTAAAAATCTTATAGTTAACCTTATTTTAGTATTACAAAACCTTCCTATTGCTTAATTACTGCTATCTAGCGCTAGCTGTGGCACTCTTTATAGTGACCTTCTCCGACTTAGCTCCTTAGTTAATTCTAACAACTTTAATATTAAACGGTTTACTCCTCTCCTAAAAACAGTTCTTAATCGCGAATTAGATAAGGACATATAGAGTAATGCTATTGCCACTATAACAGAGTCTACACCTTCCCCCCAACCGCTGCCATTCTATATTTAAACCCCACATCGATATAATATAAGCAGCTTCGCTAACTCGTCTAAATATAGGAAATACGTGGATAATATTCTAAAGGAGGAGCTAGGCCCTCTTTACGTTGGGATTCCTAACTTATATAAAGTATTCTTTAAGGAAGTAAAAGGCCTTAGGGTGGTAAGCGCCGCCGTTTTTAAGAAATGTAAGGAAGGGGATAATCCGCTATATGCTGAGGGCGGCTAGCGTAACTGGCCTAAAAGCGTAGAGTAAGATAATGTCCTAAAGTGGTTTAATAACCTAATTAAATCATTTTTAGGCTTTATAAAGGAGTATGGGTCCGCCCTAAAGACACAATAAAAGCTCGTTATATATACTAAGCAGCCCTTATAAGGGTCTACGGCGAAGTAAAAGCTAAATATCGGTTTTATAGATAATCTAATAGCCGGCGAAAGCTCTTAATGCCATTAGTCGTATATACTTATACTAAAAGAGCTAAAGAGTAATCTAAACACCAATATACCCTTATAGGCATAGTTTAATTTAGGGAAATATATAAGAGAAGTCTTTACTGCTTAGAATACTTATTACTTTATCCTAGGCTTTACCCTTTATAGATCTATTATACGGTTATAGGAGTATAACTAGGTAGGAGGCATCGTATTACTATCGTTTAATATTAATAAAGACGGACTATAATTTACCTTAGCGATATTAGGATTTCTTTAGATAAATAAAAAGCAGCTTAGGTTTAACCCTACTATTCTAATATTAGACGGCAAATAATATATTAAGGTTGTGCGTAACGGTTAGACTAAGCGTCTTATCCTTAACAAACTTATAAAGTATATACGCTATGTCGCTAGTTAAGCAACTACTTACTAGAAAGTATACCGTAAAGGGATACCTAAGATACCCCTTATTATTAAAGACTCGTAGCAGTACCTAAAGCGCGAGGAAGAGGGTAAACTACTGCTTAAGGTAACAGAGAAAGGAGTAGTTAATATAGCCAGGTACTATTATTATAAGACTATTTATATAGGTGGACAAGATAATAATATCTTTAATATTTATAAGGGGCTAGATATTATAAGAGCGATAAACTATAAGCCAGAAGGCTTAATAATGCCTCTAAAATTAGCCGTAGCGCAAATTAGTACAAGGAAAGGCCGCAGTTCTAGTAGAAAGAGGTCTTCTAGCTATAGCGCCCTATTACCGCCTAGTAAGCGCCTATATTCGACCTCTCTAACTAAGCGCTCTATTATGTAGAATTGCGTATATTAACGCGTTATTACTAGTAATTATAGAAAACCTCTTTATAAGGCAAGCTCTTAGGCTGCAATGCTTACTATATTAAAGGGTAGTATTAAAAAATACGAGTCTTTATATACGTAGGCTAGTATTATCTAATATAACATTTTAATAGGCAACCTTATAATAAACAAGGAAGATAACAATCCTTTTTAGCTAGTATTCTTAATTAACTTCAATCTCGCGATTAAAGAGAAGTAAGAAGGACCTTTAGGAGCACGGGGCAAGACCAGTATAAGAGTATTTATAGCTATAAAAGTGCTTCTAGGCAAGAAATACTTCTTTAGGTATAATCTAAAGTTATTCTTTTAGGTACTTTTTTGGATATACGTATACTATAACGGGCTAGGTAAAGATATCGGTCCAACTAAGTTTAAGTATTAGAACTATAAGAATACTACTAAGTTAGCTAAGTTAAAATCGGGGCTAGTAAATAGGGAAAGGTATTTTCTTAATTATATAGCTAAGGCATTTACACCTTACTACCAGCTACTAGTCCTATAGGTTAATAAGCTGTAAAAGGTGGTTTTCCTAATAGATAGAAGGTGGGAGAAGGAAGATAGGGGGCTTTATTCTTAGATAAAAGAGATTCTTTAGCAAGCATAGAAGGATTTAAAGGTGCTAGCAGAGTAGATAGAATAACATTTTATTATCTTATGCTCTTCTACTACATAAGTAAAGTTTTGCTAAGATTTGGCCAGGAGCTTATAGCTAGCAGCTAAGGCGTAGGTAGTAATATTTAGTGAAACGTATATAAAATAGGGTAGGGCAAGTCGCCTAGGCTAAATAAACCCGGGAAAATAGATAACTTAACCGCCTTATTACAATAATATGTCTCGTTTTAACCGTGGTATAGTTATAATTGTGATTATAATTAGCCTTTATAAGGTATAAATAACATCCCCTCCCCTATAGAGATGTTATTGCATATTAGCATTTTCGTACTAGCTAGTCTACCCTGTAAAGAGCTCTTATATCGATTTAAAAGTTAGGTAGCCTTTTAGCGAGTAGGATAAAGAAACTGTTTTCCTAATCCCTCTTCTAGTTTCGCGAATCCTAAAACTATAATTTAGGAAATAGGATCTAGATTTATAAATCGTAGAATCGTGAATTAGGAAATAAAAAACCAAATTTAGAGATATAACCTTAACTTTAATGGCGCCAGCTAGGGGAGCGAGTAAAAGAAAGGCCCCTATTAAGCTAGATACCCGTAATAATATATAAAACAGGATAGGATAATATTTAAGTAATTTCTTCTACTAAACAATTTGCCATACTCTTTAAACTCCTTATTAAAGCTATTACTATTACTCTTCTTATTTATATATTTATTATTTTATAGCTTAAAAGACTAAGAGAATATATATATTATTATCTATATCCGCGGATATTTTCTAGGACCTTTCTATTATATAGGATAAAGCACTCCTTTAGAGACAATCTATCTTCTATAGGACCGTCTAAGACGTAACCTTTTTAGTTAAGCGCGAGAGCTAGCCCGTAACTTCCGTTACTAGCTTTATAGGGGCTATAATACTTATAACTATCGGCCGTTAAATAGGGGACACCCGCCTACTTACGACGATAATCTAAAAGATAGTCCTCTAACGCCCCTAAATAAGGAGGACTACCTAAACCTTATATTTAAGGATGAAGATAAGCGCTCCTATCTTCCTAAGTATAAGGGTTAAGGTTAAGTCTTTTAGGGACGTTAACGGTAAGTAGGTAATTCGCGTAAACCTTTTATACTTTACTAATATAATAACAGTTAGCTTTAAGTAATATTAGTAACGGTTTACGAGCATTTTATTACTTTTATACTTTAGTTAAAGTGTTTTTAGTTATGGGATCGCACTATTAAATGTTTTTGTGTCTATATAGGATACTTTAATAGAACTATTAAGAGATGCCTTTATAGACTTACCTACGTATCTCTTTAAGCATATTCCACTAATAAATAGTTAGGGTTCCTTTTAATAGTAAATTCTACGAAAAGAGCGTAGGGTAACTCTTATTAGATATACCTTATTCTTAAAAAAACTAAAATAAATATAACTTTATATTACCTAACTAACGGATTCGCCCTTTTATTTCGGTAAAACGGCTACTACGTTAAGGACTATGCCGAGATTTTCTTCCATATCCTAACTATTAGCTAACGCTGCCTTTTAGTTAATTACTTATATAAAAACTATATATTAGCGAAACTGTTCTAAATAGCCTTTTAAGCTCCGCCCGATATA
>Ga0307515_10012282_pt1 | contig 16128 bp, 17 predicted proteins | sample 17_EM_MG_FD_194513 | JGI IMG/M metagenome (GOLD analysis project Ga0307515, IMG submission 194513) | Populus trichocarpa ectomycorrhiza microbial communities from riparian zone in the Pacific Northwest, United States - 17_EM | ecosystem: Host-associated > Plants > Roots > Unclassified | place...
GTCAGCTGAAATCGGTGTCGCACCCCTTGCGGCGTCAACACGTACAGATATCCCAGCTTGTGATCGTTGCGCCGAAAATTCTGCGCCTTCACCCATCCTTTGCCCAACAACGCCTTCAGCAGATAGTGCGTCTTGCCCAGGCTCACGCCCAAGGCGCTTGCGAGTTGCCGCTGCGAGTAGTCGGGATGTTGCTCCAGCAGGCGAAGCAATTCCAGATGAGCGGAAGGAATCGGGCCGTCATCGCCCGGTTGAGATGGTTCGTTCATAGGTTGAACGCACGATTCTACATGGCTTGGCGGCTACGCCGACCGCAGCACTGACACGAGCCGGGTTACTTGCCCCTGACTGCTGCTTCAAATGGTGTTGCGTTCGCCAGCGGCGGTGCTGCGGCGTCCTTCGCCGCCAGTTGTGGCGCCATCCCCACATCCGGCCATTCGATCCCGAGCGCCGGGTCGGACCAGAGCACGCAGCCCTCTGCCTTCGGCGCGTAATAGTCGGTCGTCTTGTACAGAAAGTCCGCACTCTCGCTGGTGACCAGAAAGCCGTGCGCCATACCGACCGGCAGCCAGAGCTGGCGGTGGTTCTCGCCGCTCAGCTCCACGCCGACCCACTTCCCGAAGGTCGCGCTTGCGCGCCGCATGTCGACGGCCACATCGAACACGCTGCCCTGCGTGACGCGCACCAGCTTGCCCTGCGCGTGCGGAGGCAGTTGATAGTGCAGGCCGCGCAACACGCCCTTCGACGAGCGCGAATGGTTGTCCTGAACGAAAGCGACCTCGCGACCGATCGCATCGTTGAAGGTCTTCTGGTTGAAGCTCTCCATGAAGAATCCGCGCGCATCGCCGAACACCTTGGGTTCGAGGATGAGCACGCCTTCGATGGCGGTGGTGATCACGTTCATGGTCGCTCTCTGGCATGGCGAAACCGGGCATTCTAGTGAGGCCAAGGGTCGGTTCCGGGCACCCATGCCCAGAAGCGCGATAATCGAGGGATGACCGAAAACATGATAGAGAACGGCGCACTGGCCGCCGAAGCCTTGCCGCAAGGCTCAGAAGCGGCTCCGTCGGCAGATGCAGAGCCGACTGTTTCACTGCAGTTCAACAGCGTCGGCCTCGCCGAAAGCCTGCAGCGTGCTGTCGCTGCGCAGGGCTACACGACGATGACGCCGATCCAGGCCAAGGCGATCCCGATCGTGCTGGCAGGCCGTGACGTGATGGGTGCGGCGCAGACCGGCACCGGCAAGACGGCCGCCTTCTCGCTGCCGCTGCTGCACAGGATGCTGCGCCACGAGAACGCCAGCATGTCGCCCGCCCGCCACCCGGTGCGTGCGCTGGTGATCGCGCCGACGCGCGAGTTGGCCGATCAGGTCGCGGCCAACATCAAGGGCTATGCCGCGCAGACCAAACTGCGCGTCGCGGTCGTCTACGGTGGCATCGACATGAAGCCGCAGACGCTCGAACTGAAGGGCGGCGTCGAGGTGCTGGTGGCCACGCCGGGCCGGCTGCTCGACCACATCGAGGCGAAGAACTGCGTGCTGAATCAGGTCGAGTACGTCGTGCTCGACGAGGCCGATCGCATGCTCGACATCGGCTTCCTGCCCGACCTGCAGCGCATCCTCAGCTTCTTGCCGAAGACGCGTCAGACGCTGCTGTTCTCCGCCACGTTCTCCCCCGAAATCAAGCGTTTGGCCGAGAGCTACCTGCAGGACCCGATCCTGGTCGAGGTGGCACGCCCGAACGCCACCGCCACCAACGTCGAGCAGCGCTTCTACAGCGTCGCTACCGACGACAAGCGCGCGGCAGTACTCAAGCTGATCAAGGACCGTGCGCTGACGCAGGCGCTCGTGTTCGTCAACTCCAAGCTCGGTTGCGCGCGTCTTGCGCGCTCGTTCGAGCGCGACGGCCTGCGCACCAACGCGCTGCATGGCGACAAGTCGCAGGACGAACGCCTGAAGGCGCTCGAAGCCTTCAAGCGCGGCGAGGTCGACGTGCTGGTCGCCACCGACGTGGCCGCGCGCGGCCTCGACATCGCCGACCTACCGGCGGTCTTCAACTTCGACGTGCCGTTCAACGCCGAAGACTACGTTCACCGCATCGGCCGCACCGGTCGGGCGGGCGCGTCCGGGCTGGCGGTGACGCTGGTTTCGCCGTCTGACACGCGCCTGGTCGCCGACATCGAGAAGCTGATCAAGAAGAAGATCGAGCTGGAGCCGATCGAGCTCGACAACACGCCGCCGCCGCGCGAGTACCGCGACCGTGCGCGCCACGACAGCCCGCGGCCCGAGAGCGCGGAAGAGAGCCGACCGGCCCGTGCTGCCGCCACGCCGCGCAGCTACGCGCCGCCGCGCGCGCCCAGCGATCCGTTCTTCGACCAGCCGTACGAGCCGAGCAGCGGCACCGCCGAGCCGGCGTGGGAAAGCAAGGCGCCGGCCGCGCCGCGCAGCCTCTCGCCGAACATCAAGCCGAAGAAGCGCGTTGCCGCGCTGTTTGGCGCGAAGCAGCCGGATCCGGTCACGTCCTGACCGACCGGCCGGCTCAGCCGGCCAACAGCGAGAACACCACCGGCACGTCGTTCGGCAACGCGGTCGGTCGGGCCTTCCAGCCCTGGACGCTGTCGGTGCGCGTGAAGCCATTGGGCAGGGTCAAACCGCAACTCACCGACACGCGCGTGCCTGGCTGCAGATGCGTGAGCAGTGCGCCGAGCAACGCCTCGTTGCGATACGGCGTTTCGATCATCAGCTGCGTCTGCGCCGCGCGGCGCGACAGCGCTTCGAGCTCGCGGATGCGGGCGCTGCGCGCGGTCGCGTCGATCGGCAGGTAGCCGACGAACGCGAAGCTCTGGCCGTTCAAGCCACTGGCGGCGAGGGCGAGCACCAGCGAACTCGGGCCCGACATCGCGACCACCTTGATGCCGGCCGCATGCGCCGCCTGAACCAAGGCGGCGCCCGGGTCGGCGACCGCCGGCAGGCCGGCTTCCGAGATCAGCCCGGTGTCATGGCCTTGCAGCGCCGGGGCGAGCAGCGCGACAAGGTCGGGCGCGGGCAGGGTGTTCGAGCCCTTCGGCGGGCGAGGCAGCTCGACGATGTTCAGCGCCTGCAATGGCTGCGCGAGCGGCACGACCGCGTCGACACGCTTCAGGAACGCGCGCGTCGTCTTTGCGTTCTCGGCGACCCAGTGGGTCAGCCGCGCTGCCGTGCGGATCACCGACGCGGGCAGGACGTCCTCGATCGGGTTGGCTTCGGCCGCCGTCCCGAAGTCGAGCGTGTTCGGGATCAGGTAGAGCGAGCCGATCGGGGTGCTCATGCGGGCAACAGCGGGTCGATGCCGGCCGCGCGGAGCAAGGCCGCAGTGCGGATCAGCGGCAGCCCGATCAGCGCGGTCGGGTCATCGGATTCGACCGCGTCGAGCAACGCGATGCCCAGCGTTTCGACCTTCGCGCTGCCAGCGCAGTCGTAAGGCTGCTCCGCTTGCAGGTAGTGCTCGATCTCGGCATCGCCGAGCTCCCGAAACCGCACCGTCACCGGCGCCAGTGCGGTGCCGACGTAGCCGGTGGAGCCGCGCATGACCGCCACGGCAGTCTGAAACACCACGCTGCGCCCGCGCATCGAGCGGAGTTGCGCAACGGCGCGCTCGTGGGTGCCAGGTTTGCCGACGGGTTCGCCGTCGAGGTCGGCGACCTGATCCGAGCCGATCACGACCGCATCCGGAAACAGCACCGACACCGCCTGCGCCTTCGCCAGCGCAAGTCGTTGCGCAAGCGCGGCCGGCCGCTCGCCGGGCAACGGCGTCTCGTCGACTTCGGGCGAGCGCACCTCGAACGGCAGCCGCAGTCGCTCCAGCAATTCGCGCCGGTAGCGCGAGGTCGAAGCCAAGATCAATGTCGGTCGCGTGCTCATCATTCGATTCTCTCCTGCGCCGTACACTGAGATCATGAGCTCCCGAGATTTCGACCCCTTTCGTCTCGATGTGGCGGCCTTCGCGAAGGCCGCCGGCGAACTCGAAGGCCGTTGGCCGCTGCTGCAATTCGACCGCCTGACCGAATCGGCCGTGGCCGATGCGCTGCCGGCCGACGGCGGCGAAGTGGCTTGGCGCGCGCGCGGCGAAGCGCGGGCCATGCGCGGCGGCGAGACGCAGATCTGGCTGCACATCAGCGCCACGACCGACGTGCCGCTCGAATGCCAGCGCTGCCTGAAGGCGGTCGACGTGCCACTTGCGATCGCGCGCAGCTTTCTGTTCGTGCACGGCGAAGATGCAGCCGCCCAACTCGACACCGACAGCGAGGACGACGTGCTCGCGCTGACCCGTGCGCTCGATCTGCGCGAGTTGATCGAAGACGAGTTGCTGCTCGCGCTGCCGATCGTGCCGCGTCACGAGGTCTGCCCGGTGCCGTTGATGGCGCCTGCCGACGACGAGGAAGTCATCGAAGAGAAGCCGAATCCGTTCGCGGCCTTGGCCGCATTGAAGCGCTCCGGGCCGCCGAACTGAGCAGCGCGCGCGGGGCGGTGGTCAAAACCGAGCGGCGTGCTAGAATCTCGGGCTTTCCCGCGTGTAGATCGCCTTGAGTTCGTTCAAGCGTCGCAACGCCCTTGCAATTCCCGAGTGACCCATCCCGAGCGACACCCCGCGCGCTGAGTCCTCACAGCGTCGGCCCGAGCGGGCCCAGGAGATTTTCATGGCCGTCCAACAAAACAAGAAGTCCCCGTCGAAGCGCGGCATGCACCGTGCCCACTACGCACTGGGCACGCCGGGTACGGCGATCGAGCCGACGACCGGCGAGCAGCACCTGCGTCACCACATCAGCCCGAACGGTTTCTACCGTGGCCGCAAGGTGCTGAAGACCAAGGCGGACGCGTAAGGCGCGACCACCTGCGCGCACCGAGCCGGTCGCGTCTGCCGCGAACACGGTCCGTGCTTCGAGTCTTTGTTGAATCCACCGAATCGCCCGGTCTGCGCTGTTGCGCAGAGCCGGGCGTTTGCGCTGGCGGGCTGAGCGAGTGAGCACGATCCGCCTCGCCGTCGACTGCATGGGCGGCGACCACGGCCCATCGGCCACGTTGCCGGCCTGCCGCGCCTTTCTCGCCGCACACCCGAATGCGGAACTGATCCTCGTCGGCCGTGCCGAAGCGCTGGCTGAAGCCGCGGGCTGGGCGCGCTGCCGCGTCGTCGCCGCGACCGAGGTCGTCGAGATGGACGACGCGATCGAGATCGCGCTGCGCCGCAAGAAGGATTCTTCGTTGCGTGTCGCCGTCAGCCAGGTCAAGCCCGATGCCGACGGCGTTGCCGCGGCGCACGCCTGCGTCTCGGCCGGCAACACCGGCGCGCTGATGGCGGTCTCGCGCTACGTGCTGAAAACGCTCGAAGGCATCGACCGCCCGGCGATCGCGACCGTGCTGCCGAACGAGCGCGATGGCGGCACGACCGTGCTCGACCTCGGCGCCAACGTCGACTGCACGGCCGAGCACCTGCTCCAGTTCGCGGTCATGGGCAGCGCGCTGGTGGCGGCCGTCGAAGGCAAGGCGAACCCGAGCGTGGGCCTGCTGAACATCGGTGAAGAGGCGATCAAGGGCAGCGAAACGATCAAGCAGGCCGCCGAGCTGCTGCGCACCGCCGCGGCCAGCGGCATGCTGAACTTCCACGGCAATGTCGAAGGCAACGACATCTTCAAGGGCACGACCGACATCGTCGTCTGCGACGGCTTCGTCGGCAACGTCGCACTGAAGACCTCCGAAGGCCTGGCCTCGATGCTGTCCAAGTTCGTCAAACAGGAGTTCACGCGCAGCCCGCTGACCAAACTCGCGGCGCTGGTCGCGCTGCCGGTGCTGCGGCGCTTGCAGAAGCGTGTCGACCACCGGCGCTACAACGGCGCAGCGCTGCTGGGCCTGCGCGGGCTGGTCTTCAAGAGCCACGGTTCTGCGGATGCCTTCGCGTTCGAGCAGGCGCTGAATCGGGCTTATGATGCCGCTCGAAACGGCCTGCTGGATCGGGTCCATGACCGGATCCTCGAATCGCTGGCCGCCATGCCCGTGCCTGCTGTCTCGGGCGACGCGCCAGACATCGCACGCACCGCATGACACCGACCTCGAACCTCCCGAACCGCCATTCCCGCATCACCGGCACCGGCAGCTTTCTGCCACCGAAGCGCCTGACGAATGACGCGCTGGCCGCGCGGCTCGCGGTCGACGGCATCGAGACCTCCGACCAGTGGATCGCCGAGCGCACCGGCATCCGCGCGCGCCATTTCGCCGAGCCCGATGTGGGTAGCAGCGATCTGGCCCTGGCCGCAGCGCGCCGCGCGCTCGAAGCCGCCGATGTCGACGCGGCCAGCATCGACCTGATCATCGTCGCGACCAGCACGCCCGACATGGTTTTCCCGTCGACCGCGTGCCTCGTGCAGCAAAAGCTCGGCGTCGCCGGCTGCGCCGCGTTCGACGTGCAGGCGGTGTGCTCGGGTTTCGTCTACGCGCTGACGGTGGCCGATTCGATGATCCGCACCGGCGCGGCGAGCAAGGCGCTGGTGATCGGCGCCGAAGTCTTCTCGCGCATCCTCGATTTCAAGGACCGTGGCACCTGCGTACTGTTTGGCGACGGCGCCGGTGCGGTCGTGTTGGAGGCGAGCGAGACGCCGGGCATCCTCGCGAGCGAGCTGCACGCCGATGGCCGCCATGTCGACATCCTGTGCGTGCCGGGCAATGTCTCGGGCGGGCACATCCTCGGCGACCCGCTGCTGAAGATGGACGGCCCGGCGGTGTTCAAGCTCGCGGTCGGTGTGCTGTATGACGTGGCCAAGTCGGTGCTCGAGAAGGCCGGCCGCAGCGAGGCGCAAGTCGACTGGCTGATCCCGCACCAGGCCAATATCCGCATCCTGCAGAGCACGGCGAAGCGGCTCAAGCTGCCGATCGAGAAGCTGATCGTCACGGTCGACCAGCACGGCAACACCTCGGCCGCGTCGATCCCGCTCGCGCTCGACGAATCGGTGCGCAGCGGCAAGATCAAGCCCGGCGACACGGTGCTGCTCGAGGGCGTGGGCGGCGGCTTCACCTGGGGCGCGGTGCTGCTCGATCTCTGAGCGAACCTCGCCACCACGGCACACTCATTCCAACAGACCGCGCACAACTGGCAACAGCGAGCGCAGCACCCCGATGACAACGTTCGCATTCGTATTTCCCGGCCAGGGCTCGCAGGCCGTCGGCATGCTCGACGCCTGGGGCGGTGACGCCGCGGTCCGGCAAACCCTGCAAGAAGCTTCCGACGCACTCGGCGAGGATGTGGCGAAGCTGATCCATGCCGGCCCGAAAGAGCAGCTCGATCTGACGACCAACACGCAGCCGGTGATGCTGACCGCCGGCATCGCCTGCTACCGCGCGTGGCTGGCCGAGACGGGCATGGCGCCGAGCGTCGTCGCCGGCCATTCGCTGGGCGAGTACACGGCGCTGGTCGCGGCCGGCTCGCTGACGCTGGCCGACGCGCTCCCGCTCGTACGCTACCGCGCCCAGGCGATGCAGGATGCGGTGCCGGTGGGTGTCGGCGCGATGGCGGCAATTCTCGGGATGGACGCGCAGGCGGTGCGCGAGGGTTGTGCCGAAGTCGCCGCGTCAACGGGCGAAGCCGTCGAGGCCGTGAACTTCAACGACCCGAAGCAGACCGTGATCGCCGGCACCAAGGCCGGCGTCGAGAAGGCCTGCGAAGTGCTGAAGGCGAAGGGCGCGAAGCGCGCGCTGCCGTTGCCGGTTTCCGCACCTTTCCATTCGAGCCTGATGAAGCCGGCGGCCGAACGTCTAAAGGGCCGACTCGTCGAAACGAACTTCGCCGTGCCGAAGATCGACGTGGTCAACAACATCGACGTGAAGGTCGAGACCGATGCGCCCGCGATCCGCGACGCGCTCTATCGCCAGGCCTTCGGCCCGGTACGCTGGGTCGAGACCGTGCAGGCGATCCGCGCGCGCGGCGTCACCCACCTCATCGAATGCGGGCCGGGCAAGGTGCTGGCCGGCATGGTCAAGCGCATCGATGCCGACGCGATCAGCGGGGCAGTGCTCGACCCGGCCACGATGGCCGACGTGAAGGGGTTGCTGGCATGACGACCGAAGTGCAAATGGCCGGGCAGGTTGCCCTCGTCACCGGCGCTTCGCGCGGCATCGGCCGCGCGATCGCGCTCGAGCTTGCGAAGCAGGGCATGAAGGTGATCGGCACCGCCACCACCGATGCCGGCTCGGCCGCGATCACCGAAGCGCTCGCCGCCTTCCCCGGCAGCAAGGGCCTGACGTTGAACGTCAACGACGGCGCCGGCGTCGACGCGGCGATCGAGGGCGTCGTCAAGGAAAACGGCGCGCTGCACGTCGTCGTCAACAACGCCGGCATCACCCGCGACATGCTCTCGATGCGCATGAAGGACGACGACTGGGACGCGGTCATCGACACGAACCTGAAGGCGGTCTTTCGCGTCAGCCGCGCGGTGACGCGCCCGATGATGAAGCAGCGCTACGGTCGCATCATCAACATCACCTCGGTCGTCGGTGCCAGCGGCAACGCGGGCCAGGCGAACTATGCGGCCGCGAAGGCCGGTGTCGCGGGCATGACGCGCTCGCTCGCGCGCGAGCTCGGCAGCCGCGGCATCACGGTCAACTGCATCGCGCCGGGCTTCATCGAGACCGACATGACCAAGTCGTTGTCAGAGGCGCAGACGACCGCGCTGATGGCGCAGATTCCGCTCGGCCGGCTCGGCCACGCGAGCGACATCGCGCACGCGGTCGCGTTTCTCGCGTCGCCGCACGCCGGCTACATCACCGGCAGCGAGCTGCACGTGAACGGCGGGATGTTCATGAATTGAAGAAATGACGATGGGATGGCGGCGACGCCATCCCTCCGCCGGACGGCCCGTCCGGCGTACGGCCGGGTGTCTTAGAGAAGACACCTCGGAGGCCGTAGAATCGCGGGCTGTTTCTGTAAACACTCCCGGAGGAGTACATGAGCGATATCGAAGCACGAGTCAAGAAAATCATTGCCGAGCAACTTGGCGTTCCCGAAGCCGATGTCATCAACGACAAGGCTTTCGTCGCCGACCTCGGTGCTGATTCGCTCGACACGGTCGAACTGGTGATGGCGCTCGAAGACGAGTTCGGCATCGAGATCCCCGACGAAGAGGCCGAGAAGATCACCACGGTGCAACTGGCGATCGACTACGCCGTGAAGCACCAGAAGGCTGCGTAAGCAGGCTTTTTCATGACCCAACGTCGTGTTGTCGTGACCGGCCTGGGCCTCATCAGCCCCGTGGGCAACACGGTGGAAGAGGGCTGGGCCAACATCATCGCCGGGCGCTCCGGCATTGCCAACATCACCAAGTTCGATGCGTCGAACTTCGCCTGCAAGTTCGCGGGCGAGGTGAAGGGTTTCCAGGTCGAGGACTACTTCCCGGCCAAGGACGCCCGCCACATGGATGCCTTCATCCACTACGGCTTGGCGGCCTCGATCCAAGCGGTGAAGGACTCGGGCCTGCCGACCGGCGCTGATTTGACCGAAGAGCAGGCCGAGCGCATCGGCGTGCTGGTGGGCTCGGGCATCGGCGGCCTGCCGCTGATCGAAGAAACCCACGCCGAGCTCGAAGCCAAGGGCCCGCGGCGCATCACGCCGTTCTTCGTGCCGGCCTCGATCATCAACATGATCTCGGGCCACGTGTCGATCCGCTACGGCTTCAAGGGGCCGAACCTGGCGATCGTCACCGCGTGCACGACCGGGCTGCACAGCATCGGCATGGCCGCTCGTCTGATCGAGCACGGCGATGCCGACGCGATGGTCGCCGGCGGCGCCGAATCGACCGTCTCGCCGCTGGGCGTCGGCGGCTTCACGGCCGCACGCGCGCTCTCGACCCGCAACGACAGCCCCGAGACCGCGTCCCGCCCGTGGGACAAGGACCGCGACGGCTTCGTGCTCGGCGAAGGCGCCGGCGTGGTCGTGCTCGAAGAGTACGAGCACGCGAAGGCGCGCGGCGCGAAGATCTACGCCGAAGTCGTCGGCTTCGGCATGGGCGCGGATGCGTTCCACATGACCGCGCCCGATGTCGACGGCCCGAAGCGCTCGATGAAGGGCGCGCTGCGCAGCGCCGGCATCAACGCCGATCAGGTTCAGTACCTGAGCGCACACGGCACCTCCACGCCGCTGGGCGACCTGAACGAGACCAACGCGATCAAGCTCGCGTTCGGTGCGCACGCGAAGGACAAGCTGGTGGTGAGCTCGACCAAGTCGATGACCGGCCACCTGCTGGGCGGCGCCGGCGGCATCGAGTCTGTTTTCACGGTGCTGGCGGTCAAGAACCAGATCGCGCCACCGACGATCAACATCTTCAATCAAGACCCCGAGTGCGATCTCGACTACTGCGCCAACACCGCACGCGAGATGAAGATCGACTACGCGGTGAAGAACAACTTCGGCTTCGGCGGCACCAACGGCACGTTGGTTTTCAAGCGCGTTTGACGCCGCTTCTGCTCTCGCCTCGAGCCCACCGCGCCCATGCGCGCAGCCCCGGCTTTCCAGGTCTCGCTGCAGCGCTTCGGCGTGTGGCGGGGTGCGGTGCTGTCGCTTGTGGCGCTTGGCGTGACGGTGATGGCGGCGTGGCTGGTCACGCGCGAGTCGCCGCCGGTATCGCTGACTTTCGTCCTTGTCGTGGTCGTCTTGACGCTGCTCGCGGCGCTCGGCGCAGCGCTGGCGAAGACGCCGGCCGTCGATTTGCGCTGGGACGGCCGGGCCTGGTATCTCGGCGCGCCCTCGAGCGATGCGATCAGCGGCGAGTTGAGCGTCGCGATCGACCTCGGCCCGTGGATGCTGCTGCGCTTCTCGCCCGCGCTGCCCGACGCGCGCCCGCGGGTCGTCTGGCTGCCGGTGCAGCGCCGTGGCCTCGAATCGCAATGGCACGCGCTGCGCTGCGCTGTCTACTCGCCGCGCCCCGCACCCGCGCAAGACGCCCCCGTGGGCTTCTGACATGAACGGCATGGTCAAGCCCGACGCCGATGCGCCGCTGATCGAGCGCGTCAAGGCCGGCGATGTCAAGGCCTTCGAGATGCTGGTGGTCAAGTACCAGCGCCGCATCGAGCGCCTGATCGGCCGCATGGTGCGCGATGTCGACCTCGTGCCCGACATCGCCCAGGAGACCTTCATCCGCGCCTACCGCGCGATCCCGCAGTTTCGCGGCGAGAGTGCGTTCTATACCTGGCTGTACCGGATCGCCGTCAATACCGCCAAGAAAGCGCTGATGGAGCTCAAACGCGACCCGCTGGTCACCGAATCGGCGCGCGCCTCGCGTGACGACGATGACGACAACAGCTCGCGGGTCGAAAACGAGCTCAGCGACGGCGAAACCCCCGATGCGGTGCTGGCGAGCAAGCAAATTGCTTCTGCAGTGAACTTTGCGATCGAAGCGCTGTCCGACGACCTTCGTCAGGCGATCACCTTGCGGGAGATCGAAGGTCTGAGCTACGAAGAGATCGCCGAGCTGATGAACTGCCCGATCGGCACGGTGCGCTCGCGGATCTTCCGGGCGCGCGAGGCGATCGCGCTGAGATTGCGCCCGCTGCTCGATACGCGGGACGGGGAGCGCTGGTGAACAAGGTTGACGGAGAAGCAGATGTTGGATGAATCCGAAGCGAACGTAGCGGCCCGCGAGCGCCTGTCGGCGCTGCTCGACGGCGAACTTGAGCAGCGCGCGGTCACGCAGGCCTGCGCGCACTGGCGCGACAGCGCCGAGTCACGATCCACCTGGCACGCCTACCACTTGATCGGTGATGTGCTGCGCTCCGACGACCTGGCCCGCCATCCCGCGCGCGACACTGCATTTCTCGACGCGTTGCGTGCCAAGCTGGCAGATGAGCCGGTGGTGCTGGCGCCCAAGCCGCTCGAAACGCCCGCGTCGATCGGGCTGCCTGCGGCAGGGCGTGCTGTGGCGGGTGGTGGCCCACGCCGCTGGGGGTGGATCGCCCCGAGCGCGGTCGCGGCGGGTTTCGTCGCCGTCGCCGGCGTGCTGACGCTGACCCGCCCCGGCCTGCTGCCCGAACGCAGCGAAGCCACGAGCGCGGCGCAGGCGGCTGCGCCGGCATCGTTCGCCGGCGCCGCGACGCTCGTCACCAACCCGGCAGCACTTGCACCCGAGCCCCAGACCTTCGTCGCGACCGGCCAGGTGATTCGCGACGCGCGCCTCGATCGCTATCTGAACGCGCACAAGCAATTCGCCGGCAGCTCCGCGCTCGGCGTGCCGTCGGCCTACCTGCGCAATGCGACCGCTGAAGTCTCGGGGCGTTGACCGGATCGTGCTGCCCCCCGCTGCCTTGATGCTCTTCAGACCCCTCTCGGCGCTGGCGCTGGCCGGCGCTTTCTGCATGGTCACGTCGTCGGCCTGGGCGCAGGCCAGTGCGGCGGCGGGTGGCGGCGACACCCAGGCGCGCGACGTGCGTGCCTGGCTGCTGCGCATCCACGAGGCGGCGAGCCACCGCAACTTTCAAGGCACCTTTGTCGTCAGCGGCGGTGGGGCGGTGTCGAGCGCGCGCATCGCGCACTTCTGCGAAGGCCCGAACCAGTTCGAGCGCAGCGAGGCGCTCGACGGGCAGGCGCGGCACGTCTACCGCCACAACGATGTCGTGACGACGCTGTGGCCCGCGAGCAAGACCGCGACGGTCGAACAGCGCGATCTGCTCGCGCAGTTCCCCGCGCTGCTGCAAGCCGGTGACGACCGCATCGCCGATTTCTACGATGTCCGACCGCAAGGCGCCGACCGCGTCGCGGGCCGCGATGTCAACGTGTTGCTGGTCAAGCCGCGCGATGCCTATCGCTACGGTTACCGCCTCTGGGCCGATCAGGCTTCGGGCCTGCTGCTGCGTGCCGACGTGCTCGGCGAGCGCAACGAGGTGCTCGAATCGTCGGCGTTCTCGGACGTGACGATCAACGTGAAGCCGCAACCCGACACGGTGCTGCTGCCGATGAAGAAGCTCGACGGCTACCGCGTCGTGCGCCCGTTGTTGACGCCGACAAAGCTCGAAGCCGAGGGCTGGGCGATGCGCCAGACGGCCCCGGGATTCCGCCAGGTCAGCTGCGTGAAGCGGCCCATGGACGGTGCCGCCGAAGGCAAGGTCGATGCGGCCGCGAGCAAGCCCGAAGGTCGCCCGCAGGTGCTGCAGACGATCTTCTCCGACGGCCTGACCTACGTCTCGCTGTTCATCGAGCCCTTCGACCCGCAGCGCCACACCCGGTCGATGCTCGCGTCGGTCGGCCCGACGCAGACGCTGATGCAGCAGCAGGGCGACTGGTGGGTCACCGTCGTCGGCGACGTGCCGCCTGCCACACTGCGCATGTTCGCCAAGGGGCTGGAGCGCAGCAAGAAGCAGTAGGCTGCGTGTCGCCGCTGTCGGCGCCGTTTTTCTCGAATCTGTTCTTGAACCCGCAACGCCTGGGGAGGCGATCTTGATCGAATCATCACTGCCATCGATTCACGCCGTCATGCGCCGTCGCGTCTGGCTCGGCACGCTCGCGCTCGGTCTGGGCATGACAGGCGCGCTCGCGGCGGCACCAGTCGGCGCGCAAGGCCTGCCCGACTTCACCGAGCTGGTCGAGAAGGTCGGCCCGGCGGTTGTCGGCATCCGCACCACCGAGCGCGCGCGCGCGGGCCGGCCCGGCGCCGAGACCGATGAGGACATGCTCGAGTTCTTCCGCCGCTTCGGCATCCCGATCCCGAACCAGCGCCCGAGCCCGAACCCGCGCGCGCCGCAGCAACCGGCGCCCAGCCCCGGCCAAGACAGCGAGCCCCAGACGCGCGGCGTCGGCTCGGGCTTCATCCTGAGCGCCGACGGCTACGTGATGACGAACGCGCACGTGATCGACGGTGCCGATGACGTGATCGTCACGCTGACCGACTCGCGCGAGTTCAAGGCCAAGGTCATCGGCGCCGACAAGCGCTCCGACGTGGCGCTGGTCAAGATCGAAGCCAGCGGCCTGCCGACGGTTCGCATCGGCGATGTCGGCAAGCTGAAGGTCGGCGAATGGGTCATTGCGATCGGCTCGCCATTCGGGCTCGAGAGCACGGTCACCGCCGGCATCGTCAGCGCCAAGTCGCGCGACACCGGCGAGCTCGTCAAGCTGATACAGACCGACGTGGCGATCAATCCCGGCAACTCCGGTGGCCCGCTGATCAACATGCGCGGCGAAGTGGTCGGCATCAACTCGCAGATCTACAGCCGCTCGGGCGGCTACATGGGCATCTCGTTCGCGATCCCGATCGACGAGGCCTCGCGCGTTGCCGACAGCCTGCGCACCAGCGGGCGCGTGATCCGCGGGCGCATCGGTGTGGCGATCGGGCCGGTGACGAAGGATGTTGCCGAATCGATCGGTCTGGGCAAGCCGATCGGCGCGATGGTCAGCAGCGTCGAGGCTGGCGGCCCGGCCGAAAAAGCCGGGGTCGAGGCGGGCGACATCATCACCAAGGTCGACGGTCGCACGGTCGACAAATCCGTCGACCTGCCGCGCATGGTCGGCAGCACCAAGCCGGGCACGAAGGCCGTGTTGCAGGTGTTCCGCCGCGGCGCGTACCGCGACGTGAGCGTGACAGTGATCGAGTTCGAGGCCGACCGCATCGCCAGCGCCGCGAGCCGCGACGCGCCGAAGCCGCCGGCCGCCGCGCCCGGGATGCTGGGGCTGACGGTGGCCGACCTCACCGATGCGCAACGCCGCGAGCTCAAGGTCAAGGGTGGCGTGCGCGTCGAGGCGGTCGAAGGTGCGGCGGCCCGCGCCGGTGTGCGCGAGGGCGACGTGCTGCTGTCGGTCGACAACGTCGAGGTTGCAAGCGTCAAGCAGTTCGAGGCGACGGTGGCCAAACTCGACAAGTCCAAGGCCGTCACGGTACTGGTGCGGCGCGGCGACGTCGTGAACTTCATGATCATCCGGCCGGCGCGCTGAGTTCGAACCCGGCTGCAGGGCCGGGTCTTTCCACCAGATGGGAGTCACATGGCTGTTACATCTGACCCGTCGATCGCGTTCCGGCGAGTTGCCCACAGGCCGAAAAGTTAGTTGATGCTCACATGCGGCTCGCAACCAAGGATTGTTCCGGTCTCACGCTAGAATCAAGACCGCGGCAACACCGCTTTTGCTGAATCACGCAACGAAAACGGGCCGGCAGAACTATCCCCAAGACATCCACAAGCATTTGTGGATAACCTGTTGATGGATTTCCATGTTGGCACGCTGCAACGACGCGAAATCGAGCAACGGCGCGGTTTGCAGCCAGCCTCTTTTGACTACAATGAAATCCCAACAAGCAGTTGCCAATCGTTTTGTTGGAAGGCGCGTCAATCGTTCGACGTGCCTTTTTTTTATGCCCAACGCGGCCTTTCGGGCCCACGCAATCGCTTCGCGATTGAGAGCTTTCGCTGAGACGGCTTCGCCGTTTTTTCGACGCGACCAGCTCCACTGAAGAACATCGCAGCCAGCATGGACCACATCAGAAACTTCTCGATCATTGCCCACATCGATCACGGCAAGAGCACGCTCGCCGATCGCCTGATTCAACGTTGCGGTGGCTTGAGCGATCGCGAGATGGAGGCGCAGGTGCTCGACTCGATGGACATCGAGCGCGAGCGCGGCATCACGATCAAGGCGCAGACCGCGGCGCTCGAATACACCGCGCTCGACGGCCGCGTCTACAACCTGAACCTGATCGACACGCCGGGCCACGTCGACTTCTCTTATGAAGTGAGCCGCTCGCTGTCGGCCTGCGAGGGTGCGCTGCTGGTGGTCGACGCGAGCCAGGGCGTCGAAGCGCAGACGGTCGCCAACTGCTACACCGCGCTCGACCTCGGCGTCGAGGTGATCCCGGTCCTGAACAAGATGGACCTGCCGAACGCCGACCCGGAAAACGCGAAGGCCGAGATCGAGGACGTGATCGGCATCGACGCCGACAACGCGATCCCGTGCAGCGCGAAGACCGGCATGGGCATCGACGAGATTCTCGAAGCCGTGATCGCGCGCATGCCTGCCCCGCGCGGCGACCCGGAGGCGCCGCTGCGCGCGATGATCGTCGACTCGTGGTTCGACAACTACGTCGGCGTGGTGATGCTGGTGCGCGTGGTCGACGGCACGCTGATCAAGGGTGAGCGCATCC
>Ga0307515_10012283_pt1 | contig 16124 bp, 9 predicted proteins | sample 17_EM_MG_FD_194513 | JGI IMG/M metagenome (GOLD analysis project Ga0307515, IMG submission 194513) | Populus trichocarpa ectomycorrhiza microbial communities from riparian zone in the Pacific Northwest, United States - 17_EM | ecosystem: Host-associated > Plants > Roots > Unclassified | place...
CCGGCGGACTCAGCGGCCCGCTCACCCCCGGCCAGGAAGACACCGGCCACGCCCCGGGCGATGCCGCAGCCAGCCAGTGGGTGCGCGTGGCGCACCAGTACGCCGGGGCCAACCACGGGCCGGTATTCATTCCGCCGGTCGGGACCGAGACTCTGGTTGACTTCCTCGGGGGTGACATCGACCAGCCCCTGATCCTCAGCCAGCTCCATTCGCCCCAGGATCCGCCGCCCTGGCCGGCCGGAGTCGACTCGGGCGCCAACCACCCCGGCACAATCTCCGGCTGGCAAAGCCGCAACCACGACGGCGAAGGCGGGGGCCAGTGGGTGCTTGACGACACCACCCTGCAGCCGCGCATGCGCCTGGCCACCTACGGCCGGGGCGTGCCTTGGAGCGAACTCAGCCTGGGCCACCTCATCAGCCAAGGGGCTCAGAGCAGCTACCGCGGCGCTTGGCTGGGCTCAGGCTTCTACGCCCACACCGACGGCTGGGCCACGCTGCGCGCCGGCCAGGGCATCTTGCTCAGCTGCAGCTCACGGCCCGGCAGCTACGGCAGCGCGCAGGGCACCCAGATGGACACGCAAGAAGCCGTGTCCCAGTTCAAGGGAGCGCAGCAGCTCGGCCAGAGCGTGGGCGGTGCGGCCCAGGCCCAAGGCGCGCTCGGGCTCAGCAGCCACGACGCCGACCCGAAGCAGGCGCTGCAAGGCCTGATCGAGTCCATCGACCCGAAGCACCAAGGCAAACACGCCAGCGAAAAGAAAGCCAACGGCCGGGAACCCGGCGACCCGGTAGAAACCTTCGCCAAGCCCTACGTGGTGCTGGACACGCCCAGTGCGGCGATCCTGGCCAGCCCGGCCACGATCGCCAGCTTCTCGGGCCAGGACACCAGCCTGACCGCCCAGGGCGACGTGCACGCCGCCGCCGCCCACACCGCCAGCCTCGTCTCCGGGCAGACCACCAGCTTCTACGCCCACCAGGGCGAGCTGCAGGCGATTGCGGCCATTGGGGACTTGAGCCTGCGGGCCCACACCGACCAGTTAGAGATGCTGGCCGATAGCACGCTGAGCATCGTGTGCGTGAACGGCGAGATCACCGTCACCGCCAAGCGCATCGAGATGGTCGGCGGCGACAGCAAGATGGTGCTCAATGAGGCCGACATCGACTTCATCACGCCGGGGACGTTCATCACCAAGTCGGCCACGCATGAGTGGGGGCCAGCGGCGAGCGGCAGCGCCGATGTGGCGGCCCTGCCGCAGGGCTTGATGGGCATGACGCCGCTCTTCATGGAGTTGAGTCACCACTGGCCCGACCTGACTCCCATGGCCGGTGCGCTCTACCGCGTGGTGTTCGCCGACGGCTCCAGCCGCAGCGGCACGCTGGACGCGCAAGGCCAAGCCCGGCTCGAAGGCACCCCGTCCGGCCTGGCCGAGGTGTTCTACGGCGAAGACGCACGGCCCGCCGCACTCAAGCCGGTGGCGCTGCAGACCCCGACCGAGGATGCGCTGGCCGAGGAACTGCGCAAGCTCGGCCTGGACCCGCACGTGAACCTTCAGGCATTGGTCCAGCGCCAGGCCGGGAGAGCGTGATGGAGCCGACCGCACCAGACGAGGTTGTGCCGCAGACCGAAGCAGACAAGCGCAAGGCAGAAGAAGAACGCCACGCGGCCTACAAAGAAGCCGCGGTCGAACTGGGCAAAGGCATTGCGCTCGGCCTGGTGCCAATCCTCGGGCAAGCCATCGACGCCTACGACACCATCGAATCCGCGCTGACGCTCTACAACGCCAAGAAAGAAGAAGACAAAGAGGACGCCCAGTTCGATCTGGTGCTGGCCCTGATCGGCTGGATTCCCGGGCCAGGCGACGGCGTGAAGAAGAGCTTGCGCATCGTCAACAAAGACCCGCAGCGCTACGCGCCGGTGCTGTTCGACATGCTGCGCTTCGTGCTTCAAGAGTGCGGCATCCATACCAGCCCCGAGGCTTTGCTCGACGCCATCTTCGATGCCGGAAAGTTGCGCGCGCAACTCGACACCATCGAGCAAGGCGTCACGGAGTCATCGACCTTCCAGGCCTTGCCGGAGCCCATGCAGGCCGCCGTGAAGAGCAGCTTGCACGCGGCGCAGGCCAGCTTGCCCATGATGCTGGGAATCGTGCAAAAGCGGCTGGCCAAGTGGAAGAAGAAGCAACCCAACAGCACGGCCAACGCGAGCACGGGAGGCCGTGCCAAGAGCAAGCAGCCGGGCTCGCAGCACGCGGGCAGCGAGGGCAAAGATCGCGTTGCGCATGGCAGCGTGGGCGATGCTGTGCGAACGCAAGCCGCCACGCAGGCGCTGGATGAGCTGACCAATGAGATCGTGGGCATCAGCGGCGAGCACATCGCCGACTACATGTGCGCCTACGGCAGCGCGTTTGGCTGGGGCAAAGACTGGAGCGCGCACGATGCCGGGGCCGGCGGGCATTGGGTTGAAGGCAAACCCGGCAAAGCCAGGCAAGGCAAGCTCAGCGCGGGCGGCAAACCCAAAGAGCCGCATGTGCTGTACAAGCTCGGGGATGGCGCCAACGGCACGGGCATTGATGCCGTGTGGCGGGCACACAAGAACAATGGCGGCAAGCCCTACGCGATCGTGGAAGCCAAGGCCAGCCGCAACGAGGATGCCCCCAAGTTCAACCGCAAGCTGCCCAGCGTGGCCGGCACACTGGGCGTGGTGGTCAAGGGTGAACTGCCGATCACTGACCTGGTGCAGGTGATTGAGCCGATGGAGGATGAAGATGGAATGGCGAGCAATAGAAAACCCGGCGGAAAACCGGGCGGCAAACCTCGACCCGGATCAATGAGTAGCAAGAAGAAGCAGCAAGCCAGGCCATCGGGTGGCTCGGCCACGAGCGACAAGCAACAGGCTCTGCCTATCGTGATGGTGCAGATGAGTCATGAGTGGATCAAAGCAAATATCGAGAAGGCCGTTGGTCAGCTACGCAACGACGTGTTGGCCGCGTACTCTCGCCATCTCTTCTACGCCCCGCGATACCACCCCAGCGGTAGCCCTGACACTCACTTCACGGCGAAGCAGAAGGGGCTTCCAGACAAAGATCACGGCATGCACGATGCCTTCCATTACGACGACCACAAAGTAAAAGAGGCGGTCAACAAGCGCAAGACCGCCCTTCGCAAGAAGCACGGCAGCCTGCCCAGCTTGAAGGAAGAACGATGAACAAGCCTTTCCATGAACAGCGAAGGCAACAATTCGCAAGCGAGTCCCATTCGAGCGAATATGCGAAGTGGCTGGCTGAAAGTATTGTGCTGTGGCAACGATCGTTGCCCGAGGGGGACAACGACGAAGAGAAGAGGTCGGGAGCTGCATCACTGGTTGCCGATGACTCCTATCAGTTGTTCTCTCTCCACTACACCGCAGGCGAACCCATCGAGCAGCTGCGCTCCGAACTGACGGGCGTCATTGAGGCCTATGAGCGGTATCAACGCGCCCTCGGCGAGTACGAAGGCATGCCCAAGATTGCACCCTTCACGTTCGCTGAGCTGTATCTCTACGAGCGCTGCATGCAGTTGATCGGCTTGTGCTACTTGCTGCATCGCCGCGACCTGTTGCCGCGCATCGCGGCATTGCAAGACCCCGCCTACGCGGGGGATGACACGCTCTACGAAGACTTGCTCGCCTACGAAATGGAAGAGCGGTTTGATGTCGACGAATGGCACCACGACGAGCCGTATCGCAGCCTCATCAATTGCCTCTATGGCGAGACCGAAACAGAGCAGCTTGCCGAGCTGCAAACCTATTTGCGCAGGTGGTATCCCGCCTTCAAGTACGCGCCTTGGCATGACGGCCACCTTCGCATGCGCGGCACAGAAGGAGACTACTTCGGCTATTGGGCCTTCGAGGCCGGCGCGGTGGCGTACCTGCTCGATCTGAACGACTCGGCCATCACGCACATGGTCTACCCGAAAGACTTGGTGGCCTGGGCGCGCGCGAACAAGCATCTGTCCGAAGAGGCGGGTAATGACACCCAGCAAGGCCGCTGCGAAGCCGGCCAGCCGTGCCCCCGCGAAGGCTTCTGGTTCACCCCCGCCCAAGCCGGCAGCCGCCGCTTCTTCAAGGCTGGCGAAGTGATGCCCGAGGTCGGCGGTGACTACGGCACCACCATCTGGCAGTGGGATCAGAACCAGGAACCGCCCAAGGCGTGATCGGGTCTTGTGATTCCTGGACTCCGGTGCCAACCACCCCGGCACCGTCTCCGGCTGGCGCAGAAAAGCCGCTCAACTTCCCGGGTAGTCGCGCGGCGGCGAATCGATCACTTCTCTTGCACCGTCTTCAGGTAGGACAGGATGTCGGCGAAGTCCTGGTGCGTGAACACGTCCTTCCAGGCGGGCATGCCCTTGCTCGGGCGGCCGCTGGTCACCGTGGCGAGGTAGGTCTCCTCCATCTGCTCGCCGTACTTGGCCTGCAGGCGCCTCAGGTTGATCTTGCGGTCTTCGACCACGGCATTCGGGCCGTGGCAGTGAGCACAGGTGCCGTTGAAGACATCCTTGCCCTTGGCCGCATCGGCCTTGCCGGCCTCGGCCTGAACCGGCGCGACGGCTTGCTCGGCGGCAGCGACCCGGATCGGCCCGGCGTCGGTGAAGGTGACCGCAGGCCCCATGGCCAGCGAATACTTGGCGCCGATCTCCTGGATGCGCGGCGCGAGGCCGCCGAGCAAGGCGTCGATTTCATCGCGCAATGCGGCGCGCTTGCTTGAGAGGCCGATGGCCGCCGGAAACTGCATCTGCGGCGCGTCGACCGGGATCACCTTGAACCGGTCTTGCAGCGAGGCATGGTTGATGTAGCTCGCGCTCGCGCCCCAGATGAAGGCTGCGTCGGCCTCGCCCGCCGCCAGCCGGCGCATGGCTTCTTCGGGGTCCATGGCCGTGACGGAGGTGATGTCAGCGCGTGCAGCGAGCAGGCCTTGCGGCGGCGAGCCGAACTGCACGGCCACCCGCTGGCCCTTGAGGTCGTCGAGTGTGCCGGCAGCGCGGTTCTTGGCGACCACCAAGGCATAGCCGAGGTTCAGGATAGGCCGCGTGAAGATCACGCGCGGACCCATGAAGTCCTGGACGGCCGGCAGGCCGACGGCCAGGTCGCACTGGTCTGCCAGCAGCGTCGCACGCAGATTGCGCTTGCCGAAATAGCTGAGCGACCACACCGTTTCCATCGGGCGGCCGAGCGCTTGCGCCACCGCCTGGCCGATCTCGACATACATGCCGGGCGCGCCCTTTTGAACAGCCTCGGGCGCATTGCTGCTGAAGGGCAGGTTCGCAGGGTCGGCACACAGCCGCAAGGCAGGCACCGCGGCTTGCGAAGCCGCGGCCCCGCAGGCCAGCGCCAGGCCCACAGCCGGGCCGATGAACTTGAGGGCCCGCATGGCTTACTCCGAGAAGACGAAGAGCGCGCCGCCTTCGGGCGTGGCCTGCGTCATCTTCTTGCCCACGTCACCCAGGAAGGCCGGGATCGACGCAGTGCGCCCGACCACCACCGCGACGTATTGCTTGCCGTCGACCGAGTAGCTGATCGGCCCGGCGCCGATGCCCGAGCCCAACGGGATCTTCCACAGCTCCTTGCCGCTCTTGGCGTCGTAGGCATGGAAGACGCCGTGCAGATCGCCCCAGAAGGTGAGGTTGCCGGCCGTCGTCAGCGTGCCGCCGTTGAAAGGCAGGTCGCTCTTGACGCCCCACACCTTCTTCTGCGCCACCGGGTCCCAGGCGAGCAGCTCGCCCATGTAGCCGCCCGGGCCCGGCAGGGTCGGGAAATCGGCGCCGAGGTAGAACACGCCTTTGCGGTAGTTGACCTCGGAAACCGACCAGTCCATGCAGACGTTGTTGCTCGGGATGTAGACCAGCCCCGTCTGCGGGTTGAACGACATCGGCTGCCAGTTCTTGCCGCCGATCAGGTTCGGGCACACGCCCTTGGCCGGGTGGTTGGGGCCGGGCCGCTTGTCCGGGTCTTCGGTGGGCTTGCCAGTGGCCACGTCGATCTTCGAGGCCCAGGTCGTCGGCACGTATTTCTCGGCCGAGATGATCTTGCCGGTTTCGCGGTTGACGACATAGAAGAAGCCGTTGCGGTCGGCCTTCATGTAGACCGGCGTCTTCACGCCGGCGATGGTGAGGTCGGCGAGCACCAGCTCGTTGACGCCGTCGTAGTCCCAGGCATCGGCGGGCGTGGCCTGCACATGCCACTTGATCTTGCCGGTGGCGGCGTCGAAGGCCACGGTGCTGGCCGAGTACAGGTTCGTCAGCTTGCCGTAGTTGCCGTCGCCGGTGCTGCGCACCACGGTGTTCCACGGGCCGGGGTTCGAGGTGCCCCAGAACACGGTGTCGGTCTTCGGGTCGTAGGAGCCGATCAGCCAAGGCACGGCACCGCCGTGCTGCCAGCTGTCGCCCTTCCAGGTGTCGTTGTTGGCTTCGCCGGGGCCGGGCACGGTCCAGGTCTTCCACAGCTCTTTGCCGGTGTTGACGTCGTAGGCCTGCAGGCTGCCGCGGGCGCCGTATTCGCCGCCACCGAAACCGGTGATCACCATGTTGCGCACCACCAGCGGCGGCGAGGTGATCACCGAGCCCTGCTTGTAGTCGACGACGGTCGTGGTCCACAGCTCCTTGCCGGTGGATGCCTCCACCGCGGAGAGCTTGCCGTCGAGGCGGCCGACGAAGATCTTGCCGTCGGCGTAGGTGACGCCGCGGTTGTTCACGTCGCAGCAGGCGTACTGCAGCGTGTCGTCGGGCACGTCGGGTTGGTAGGTCCACTTGGTCGCGCCGGTGCGGGCGTCCAATGCATAGACGAACTTCGGGCCCCACGAGGTGCTGACGTACATGGTGTCGCCGACCACGATCGGCGACGACTCGTTGGAGCGCAAGGAGCCGAGCTGGAATGAGAACGCGAGCTTGAGCTTGCCGATGTTGGCCGAGGTGATCTGCTTCAGCGGCGAGAAGCGGGTGTTGTCATAACCCCGCCCGTACATGGCCCAGCCGGCCGCTTCGACATCCTTGGCGTCTTGTGCCTGGGCTGCGCCGAGGCAGCCGCCGCCGATCGCGAGGGCCGCGGCTACCCGGCACGAAGCACGGATTAGTCTGTGGATCATTCTGTTGTCTCCTATGGGTTTCATGACCGGCAACATTCCTCAGCCAATCTCCGTTCGCCCTGAACCTGTCGAAGGGTGCGCCGTGCACTGCGCTGGCTCCCTTCGACAGGCTCAGGGCGAACGGAAATACAGGCTCAGCCCGAACGAGGGGCGAGGTAGCTGAGGAATGTTGCTGGTCGAGATGGTTTTTGATGCCCGGCGCATCACGGATGCGCCGGGTCTGCTTCTCTCGCTGCGCTCAGAGCCTGTGAATGAATCCGGCGCGCCCGAGCGGGTGCCCCAAAGGGTGTCGATCTAGGCGCAAAGCGCAGCTGTAGCTCGGGCTACAGCGAGCATTTGCAACGACGAGCGGCGCCGTTTGGGGCGCACGAGCGGGTGTGTCGGATTTGTTCACAGGCTCTCAGAAGAAGCCCAGCGCGTTCGGCGAATAGCTCACCAGCAGGTTCTTGGTCTGCTGGTAGTGGTCGAGCATGGCCTTGTGCGTCTCGCGCCCGATGCCCGATTCCTTGTAGCCGCCGAAGGCCGCGTGTGCCGGGTAGGCGTGGTAGCAGTTGGTCCACACGCGGCCGGCCTGAATGGCGCGGCCCATGCGGTAGGCACGGCTGCCGTCACGCGTCCAGACGCCGGCGCCCAGGCCGTAGGGTGTGTCGTTGGCGATCGCCAGCGCTTCGGCTTCGTCCTTGAAGGTCGCCACCGCGAGCACCGGGCCGAAGATTTCTTCGCGGAACACGCGCATGCTGTTGTCGCCCTTGAAGAGCGTGGGCTGGATGTAGTAGCCGCCGGCCAGCTCGCCGCCGAGCTGGTTGCGCCCGCCGCCGATCAGCACCTTGGCACCTTCCTGCTTGCCGATTTCGAGGTACGACATGATCTTGTCCATCTGCATGGCCGAGGCCTGCGCACCCATCATCGTGTCGGTGTCGAGCGGGCTGCCTTGCTTGATGGCGGCCACGCGCTTGAGGGCGCGCTCGATGAACTTGTCGTAGATCGACTCCTGGATCAGCGCACGGCTCGGGCAGGTGCAGACCTCGCCCTGGTTGAACGCGAACAGCACCAGGCCTTCGATGGCTTTGTCGAGGAAGGCGTCGTCTTGCGCCATCACGTCGTCGAAGAAAACGTTCGGGCTCTTGCCGCCGAGTTCGAGCGTGGCCGGGATCAGGTTGGTGGCCGCGGCCTGCGCAATCACGCGGCCGGTGGCGGTGGAGCCGGTGAAGGCGATCTTGGCGATGCGCTTGCTGGTGGCCAGCGGCATGCCGGCCTCTTTGCCGTAGCCGTTGACGATGTTGAGCACGCCCGGCGGCAGCAGGTCGGCGATGAGTTCGGCCAGCACCAGGATGCTGATGGGCGTCGACTCCGCAGGCTTCAGCACCACGCAGTTGCCGGCACCCAGCGCGGGGGCGATCTTCCACGCCGCCATGAGGATCGGGAAGTTCCACGGAATGATCTGGCCGACCACGCCGAGCGGCTCGTGGAAGTGATACGCCACGGTGTGGTCGTCGATCTGGCTCAGCGAACCTTCTTGCGCGCGCAGGCAACCTGCGAAGTAGCGGAAGTGGTCGGCGGCCAGCGGAATGTCGGCATTCAGCGTCTCGCGGATCGGCTTGCCGTTGTCTACGGTTTCGGCGTATGCCAGCAACTCCAGGTTTTGTTCGATGCGGTCGGCAATCTTCAGCAGCACGTTGGCGCGCTCGGCCGCGTTGGTCGCGCCCCACTTGGCCGAGGCAGCGTGTGCGGCGTCGAGAGCCAGCTCGATGTCTTCGGCGGTGGACCGCGCAGCGCGCGTGTAGACCTTGCCGCTGATCGGCGTGATGACGTCGAAGTACTGGCCCTTCACCGGCTTCACGAAGCGGCCGTTGATGAAGTTGTCGTACTGGGGCTTGAAGGCGAGCTTGGCCTCGGGGGTGTTGGGGCTGGCGTAAAGCATGTCGGTCTCCTGGGGGTGTCGATGAGGTCCGCTCGAACCAGATGCCGTGCGGTTCCTTGATACTGCATCGCATCGAGCGTGCCACGCGCGCTTCAACGAGAACGGACTTGATCTGGCGCAAGAAACGCGTCGGACCAGGCCGCGACACTGTGCCGATCGCGCAGCGAGGCACAGCGCTGTCCTGAAACGGGACAGCGCAGGATTCGGATCACGTTGAACCGCTTGCCGCGTGCAGCCTTGCTGCTACCGTGGCACGGTTGCCGCGAGTGAACGGAAACACGATTCCACAGAGCCTGAACAAGGCCGAAGGAGACAAGCCAATGACCGCAAGCGCCCTGGCCGCACGCCTGACCCCCGCGCGTCTGCGTGAAGCCCGCCGCCGGCTGCTCGAAGCAGGCGACCTGGACAGTGGGCTCATCGACCCCGGCCTGCAGGCCAGCTGGCGGCGCAGCCGCGAGTTCGGCCTCTCCCCCGACGGCCACACGCCGGGCGCGCCGCATGCGTCCGGCGCGCAACTGGCGCGCGCGCTCGAACACCGGCACACCTTGGTGTCGCATGCGCGGCCGGTGATGGAATTCCTGTGCGAGCAGATCGGCGACAGCGACAGCATGGTCATCCTCGCCGACCCGCAAGGCATGCTGCTGCACGCGCTGGGCGATGCGGGGTTTGCCGACAAGGCGGCGCGCGTGGCATTGCGGCCCGGCGCGATCTGGCACGAGCAATGGCGCGGCACCAATGCCATCGGCACCGCGCTGGCCGCCGGCACCGCCGTCGTCGTGCATGGCGCCGAGCACTACTTGCAGCGCAACGCCTTCCTGACCTGCGCCGCAGCGCCTATTACCGACCCGGCGGGCAAGCTGCTCGGCGTGCTCGACATCTCGGGCGAGCGCCGCAGCTACCACCCGCACACCCTGAGCCTCGTCCGCTCGGCGGCCTGCATGATCGAGCACCAGCTGTTCGAAGTGCAGCACAGCGCAAGCATGCGATTGCGCCTGCACGCGCGGGCCGAAGGCATCGGCACCGTCACCGAAGGCCTGCTCGCGCTGTCGGAAGACGGCTGGATCATCGGCGCGAACTCGGTGGCGCTGGCCATGCTCGGCCTGCCGCGCGAGGCCATCGGCACGCTCACGCTCGAGCGGGTGCTGTCGGTCGGGCTGAATGCGCTGCTGAACAACGGCCGCTCCATCCGCCCGCCGACTGCCGTGCACCGCCACGACGGCAGCACACTCTGGGCCCGCCTGGACACCGGCCGCGCCTACGTGGGCGCCAGCAGCTCGGCCAGTGCCTGCGTTCACGCCAGCAAGCCCGCCGCAGCCGACGCACTGGCGGCGCTGGACACCGGCGACGGCGCCATGCAGGCCGTGATCGGCCGCGCGCGGCGCGTCATCGACAAGCCCATCGCGCTGCTGTTGCAAGGCGAGTCGGGCGTGGGCAAAGAGCTGTTCGCGCGCGCCTGCCACGCCAGCGGCCCGCGGCGCGAGCGGCCCTTCATCGCCGTCAACTGCGCGGCCCTGCCCGAGACATTGATCGAGGCCGAACTGTTCGGCTACCGCCCCGGCGCCTTCACCGGCGCCGGCCGCGATGGCGCGCCGGGGCGCATCCGCGAAGCGCATGGCGGCACGCTCTTCCTCGACGAGATCGGCGACATGCCGCTGGCCATGCAAGCGCGGCTGCTGCGCGTGTTGCAAGAGCGCCAGGTCACGCCGCTGGGAGGCGGCAAGCCGGTGGCGGTGGACTTCCAGTTGATCTGCGCCACCCACCGCCGGCTGCGCGAGGAAGTCGACGCCCAGCGCTTCCGCGAAGACCTGTTCTACCGCATCAACGGCCTGGCGCTGCCGCTGCCGCCGCTGCGCGAGCGCAGCGACTTGAGTGCGCTCGTGGCCTCGATGCTGCGCGAGCTGGCACCCGGGCGCGAGATGCAGCTCGCCCCCGACATCGCGGCTGCATTCGCGGGCTTTCGATGGCCCGGCAACTTGCGCCAGCTCTGCAACGTGCTGCGCACCGCCTGCGCGCTCGTCGGCGATGAAGAGAGCCTGATCGAGCGAACCCACCTGCCCGACGACGTGGCCGAGGAACTGGCGGCCCAACCGGCGCCGCGCATCGTCCACGACACCAACACCGACCTGCGCCTACAAGCCGGCCGCTGTGTGCTGGAGGCGGTGCGCACGAGCAACGGCAACATGTCGGAAGCGGCGCGGCGCCTGGGCATCAGCCGCAATACGCTTTACAGGAAGCTGCGTGAACTCGAGCAAGCTTAGCCTCCGGATTCGCGAGGCGGCGTCACAGTCCCCTTCGAGTTCACCGGTAACTTTGACCGACTTGCGCAACATCACGGCGAGGTGCATAACGCGGACTTCGGACGCAGCGGCGGCGGCTCGCATTCGCCGACTGCGACACGTCAAACAACAACGGAGACAACGCTCATGCACATCACGTGTTCGAAGGTCGTCGTTGGCGCCTCGCTCTTGCTCAGCGCGGCGCTCGGTGCTCAAGCCACCACCATCACCGTCGCCTGCGGCGGCACCGGCCCCGATTTCGAGTTCTGCAAACGCAATGCGGAAGACTGGGCGAAGAAGTCGGGCAACACCGTCAAGCTGTTCTCGCAGCCGGCCAGCACGACCGACAGCCTGGCGCTGTACCGGCAGCTGTTCGCGGCCAAGTCCGGCGACATCGATGTGATCGTGGTCGACGTCGTCTGGCCTGGAGTCATCAAGGACCACCTGCTCGACCTGAAGCCCTATTCGAAAGGGTCCGAGAAGGACCACTTCCCGGCCATCGTGGCCAACAACACCATCGACGGCAAGCTGCTGGGCATGCCGTGGTTCACCGATGCCGGCCTGTTGTTCTATCGCAAGGACCTGCTCGCAAAACACAGCCTGAAGCCACCCGGCACCTGGGACGAACTGGCCACGCAGGCGAAGAAGGTCCAAGACGCCGAGCGCGCCGCAGGCAAGCCCGATTTCCAGGGCCTCGTGTTCCAAGGCAAGGCCTACGAAGGCCTGAGCTGCAACGCGCTGGAATGGGTCTACAGCTACGGCGGCGGCACGGTGGTCGACGCGAAGGGCGAGATCACGATCAACAACCCGGGGGCCGTGAAGGCGCTGGACACTGCAGCCTCGTGGATCGGCAGCATCGCGCCGAACGGCGTGCTCAACTACGGCGAAGAGGAAGCGCGCGGCGTGTTCCAGAACGGCAATGCGCTGTTCATGCGCAACTGGCCGTACGCCTGGGCGCTCACGCAGGCGGCCGACAGCCCGGTCAAGGACAAGGTCGGCGTGATACCGCTGCCCAAGGGCGGCGCCAGCGGCCGCAACGCGGCCACGCTCGGCGGCTGGCAGCTGTCGGTGAGCAAGTACTCGAAGTCGCCCGCGGTTGCCGCCGACCTGGTGATGTTCCTGACCAGCGAGGCGATCGAGAAGGAGCGTGCGATCAAGGGCTCGTACAACCCGACGCGCCCGGCGCTCTACCAAGACAAGGACGTGCTCGCCGCCAACCCGTTCATGGGGCAGTTGTTCGACGTCTTCACCAACGCCGTCGCGCGGCCGGCCACCGCCACCGGGGCGAAGTATCCCGAGGTCAGCCAGGCCTTCTGGGATGCAACGCACGACGTGCTGTCGAAGAAGGCCAGCGCGGCCGACAGCCTCGCGCGGCTCGAGGGCAAGCTCAAGCAGATCAAGCGCCGCGGCTGGTGAGCCGGGGCCCGCGATGAGCAGCCGCACACGCACGGCGTGGCTCTTCATGGCGCCGATGCTGGTCGGCCTCGTGGTCGTGGCCGCGTGGCCGCTCGCGAGGTCGATCTGGTTCAGCTTCACCGACACCAACATCAACGACATCGCGGGCGGCAAGTTCGTCGGCCTGGACAACTACATCGGCGAGTACGGGCTGTTCTTCAACCCGAACTACACGCTGGGCTTCTGGGCCAGCGACTGGGGCATCGCGGTTCGCAACACCTTCAAGTTCGCGATCGTCTCGGTGGCGCTCGAAACGCTGACCGGCCTCGGCGTGGCGATGCTGCTGAACCAGAACTTCCGCGGCCGAGCCTTCGTGCGCACCGCGGTGCTGGTGCCGTGGGCGATACCGACCATCGTGTCGGCCAAGATGTGGGGCTGGATGCTGCACGACCAGTTCGGCGTCATCAACCAGATGCTGGTCGACGCCGGGCTGATCGCGCACAAGATCGCCTGGACCGCGAACCCCGACTACGCGCTGTGGACGGTGGTCGCGGTCGACGTATGGAAGACCACGCCGTTCATGGCGCTGCTGATCCTGGCCGCACTGCAGACGCTGCCCGGCGATTGTTATGAAGCCGCCCGCGTCGACGGCGTGCACCCGCTGCGCGTGTTCTTCAAGATCACGCTGCCGCTGATCAAGCACCCGCTGATGGTTGCGGTGGTGTTCCGCCTGCTCGATGCACTGCGCATCTTCGACCTCATCTACGTGCTGACCTCCAACAGCAGCAGCACGATCAGCATGTCCGGCTTCGTGCGCCGCGAGATGGTCGACAACGGCAACATGGGCTACGGCTCGGCGGCGTCGACCTCGTTGTTCCTGATCATTCTGGTGTCGGCGGTGCTGTTCCTGCGCGTCGCGCGGGTGCGCTTGTCGGAGCACGCGCGATGAACGAACGCCCGCTGCTCGGCACCGTGCTGCTGTACCTGTGCGCGGCGCTCGCCGTCGTCGTGTCGGTCTATCCGTTCCTGTATGCGCTGGCGACCTCGTTCAAGAGCGGTACCGCGCTGTTCGGCACCAGCCTGTGGCCCGCGGCGCCGAGCTGGCGCAACTACGTCGCGCTGTTCGAAGGCGGGCTGCCCTTCGGCCGCCATCTGCTGAACTCGGTGATCGTCTCGACCCTGACCGTGGCGCTGGCGCTGCTGATGGGCCTGACGGCCGCATACGCGCTCGGGCGCATCGAGTTCAAGGGCAAGGGCCTGCTGCTGATGACGGTGCTGGCGGTGTCGATGTTCCCGCAGGTCGCGGTGCTGTCGGGCATGTTCGAGCTGATCCGCGCACTCGGCCTGTACAACCACGCGATCGGGTTGATCGTGCCGTACACCGTCTTCACGCTGCCGTTCACGGTCTGGATCCTGACCACCTTCATGCGCCAGCTGCCGATCGATCTCGAAGAGGCCGCGATCATGGACGGCTGCGGCCCGCTGCGCATCGTCTTCCAGGTCTTCATGCCGCTGCTGTGGCCCGCGCTGGTCTCGACCGGGCTGCTTGCTTTCATCTGCGCGTGGAACGAGTTTCTGTATGCGCTGACCTTCGTCGTCGAAGACACCGAACGCACGGTGCCGGTCGGCATCTCGCAGATCTCGGGCGCCACGGCCTACGAGATCCCTTGGGGCAGCATCATGGCCGCCTCGGTCATCGTCACGGTGCCGCTGCTGCTGCTCGTGTTGGTGTTCCAGCAGAAGATCGTCTCCGGGTTGACCGCCGGTGCAGTCAAGGGCTGATCGACATGACAAGAGGCAAGGCCCGCAACAGCGACTGGTGGCGCGGCGGCGTGATCTACCAGGTCTACCCGCGCAGCTTCGCCGACAGCAACGGCGACGGCATCGGCGACCTGCCCGGCATCACGCGCCGGCTCGAGCACATCGCCAGCCTCGGCGTCGACGCGGTCTGGCTGTCGCCGTTCTTCAAGAGCCCGATGAAAGATTTCGGTTACGACGTCAGCGACTACAACGACGTCGACCCGATGTTCGGCACACTCGCCGACTTCTGCGCGCTGGTGGCGCGCGCGCACGAACTCGGCCTGAAGGTGATGATCGACCAGGTGTTGTCGCACAGCTCCGACCAGCACCCGTGGTTCACCGAGAGCCGCGCGAGCCGCAGCAACGCCAAGGCCGACTGGTACGTCTGGGCCGATGCGAAGCACGACGGCACGCCGCCGAACAACTGGCTCAGCGTGTTCGGCGGCAGCGCGTGGCAGTGGGACACGCGGCGCCGCCAGTACTACCTGCACAACTTCCTGGCCAGCCAGCCGGACCTGAACTTCCACACCCCCGCGGTGCAGGACGCGCTGCTGGACAGCCTGCGCTTCTGGCTCGAACTCGGCGTCGACGGCTACCGCTTGGACGCGATCAACTTCTGCTTCCACGACGCGCAGCTGCGCGACAACCCCGGCCGCGGCATGCCCGAGACCGACGAGCCGACCGCGCCCGCCGCCAACCCGTACAGCTGGCAGCTCCACCGCTTCGACAAGAGCCAGCCCGATGCGCTGCACTTTTTGCGGCGCCTGCGCACGCTGGTCGACCAGTACGACGACACCACGCTGCTCGGCGAGATCGGCGACGAAGCCGGCATGACGATGGTGGCGCAATACACCGACGGCGGCGACAAGCTGCACAAGGGCTACTGCTTCGACCTGCTGTCGGCCGAGCATGACGCGCCGCACATCCGCCGCGTGATCGACAAGTTCGAGCGCGTCGCCGGCAGCGGCTGGCCGTGCTGGGCGCTGTCCAACCACGACTGCACGCGCCTGGCCACGCGCTGGGGCGGCGCGCAGCCGCACCCGGCCTTGTTGCGTCTGGCGCCCGCGCTGCAGCTCAGCCTGCGCGGCAGTTCGTGCATCTACCAAGGCGACGAACTGGGCCTGCCCGAAGCCGAGATCGCCTTCGAGGATCTGCAGGACCCGTACGGCATCGCGATGTGGCCCGAGTTCAAAGGGCGCGACGGCTGCCGCACGCCAATGCCGTGGGACTCGGCCGCGACGGACCTCGGCTTCGGCAGCGGCGCTGCACGCCCCTGGCTGCCGCTGGCCGGGAGCCACCGTGCGCTCGCGGTCGATCGCCAGCACGGCGATCCGGAGTCGCTGCTGCAGCACTACCGCCGGCTGCTGCATTGGCGCCGCGGCCAGCCGGAGCTGATCCACGGCGAGATCGAGTTGCTGCCCGAGCATGCGCAGGTGCTGGCCTTCGTGCGCGGCCACCGGGGCGAACGCATCCTGTGCGCGTTCAACCTCAGCGAGCGCGCGGCGGCGTTCGAACTGCGCGCCGGCGATGCGATCACGCAGCAACTCGATGACAGCGGCGCGCGTGGAGCAACCGTCGTCGGCGCAGGCCTGCGCTTCGAACCCTTCGGCGTGCTGTTCG
>Ga0307515_10012284_pt1 | contig 16124 bp, 6 predicted proteins | sample 17_EM_MG_FD_194513 | JGI IMG/M metagenome (GOLD analysis project Ga0307515, IMG submission 194513) | Populus trichocarpa ectomycorrhiza microbial communities from riparian zone in the Pacific Northwest, United States - 17_EM | ecosystem: Host-associated > Plants > Roots > Unclassified | place...
CAGTATGGAAAACATATCCATTGACAAAATACCCGTTGTAGCACTTACATTTTCTTTCAGGCCCTAGGCTTAGTGAAGACAATGACTTAGGCGCACTCCTTCCCATTTGATAAACCTTGTATGTAATGTATATCAATAAACAGTAAATGAAGGAGAATCTCGTAATGGCATGCATACGTATAGTAATTTTGCAAGTTAGAATGAGTTTGTGATAGTGCTTACATGTGTTCTGAACCACGTGGAAAATTGTTCTTGTAATTGAAAGATCTGGGATTCGGTCAGCTGTGAGTTATTGGAGAGCAAATATTGTCAATGTTGTCTGCAAGTGATAATGAGTGTATGATATTACAATATATAATTAACAGTATATTACTAACAAAGTTTAATTAGTATTACACATATATAAACTTACTGAATAAAAGGTCTCAGCTCACCACAATTAAATAGAACATAGTTGTGTGCTTGTTTGAACTCTATTTCCGACAAATATCTTCCTCTTACAGCATTTTTAGGTGTGGGTCGTCCAGTATTGGAGAATATTGACAAGTTTCCACCAGAAGGCGCTTCACCGCCATCATCATGCCGTGGAACGCGATTGATTCTCGTTCTCAGATGAGGTTCGAAATAGTACGAGATAAATGTTGAGATCTCCTCAACAATATATGCCTTACATATCAAAGCCTCAATATGCGCCTTGTTCTTAACCTTTTTCTTGAGATTAAACAAGTACCTGCATTGAATTAATCAAGTATTTTCAATTAAGAAAAACATAGAAAATACTTTTATATATAAATTACAATGCAACTGTAATATCTAACCGTTCGAATGGGTACATCCATCTATATTGGACCGGTCCTCCAGCTTTTGCCTCGAACGGTAGATGTATAGGGAGATGCTCCATTGAGTCAAAATGATGGAGGGAATATCATCTCAAGTTTGCAAAGTGTCTCGACGATATTCGTTTGAAGTCTCTCAATGTGCTCAACATTCAACTTGCTAGAGCATATATCTCTGAAGAAATTATTGATCTTCGTGAGTGCATCCTATATTCCCTTTGGCAACAAATCACGAAAAGCTAATGGGATGAGTGTTTGCATAAACACGTGGCAGTCATGACTCTTCATTCCATACAATCTGCAGTCCTCTATATTAACTAGCCTTGATATCTTCGATGCATGTCCATCTGGAAAATGCAGACTCTTAAGCCATTTGTAGACTAGCAGTTGCGCATTTTTCTCTAACACGAAGCTTGCTCTTGGTTTTGCGACCTGTGACTCATCATAAACCAACTCCATATTTTTTCAACTCTGCCAACAAAGAAATCTTTTCTTTTCTTTCTGTACCTGTGATTAAGTGGCAAGAAGCGACGATGACAGTAAAAAAAAGAAGCTTTACCTCCGTTTGCTAGCGTGAATGCCTTGTTGTTTTCCATGCAGTATGGACATGCGAGTTTCCATGCGTGCTCCAACTAGAAAGCATTCCATAAGCTGGAAAATCATTGATAGTCCACATCAAAGCCGCCCTCATAAGGAAATTTTGTTTCCTCAATATATCATAAGTCAGAGCTCCGGAGGACCACAACTGCGCCAACTCATCAATCAACGGTCGAAGACAAACATCTATATTCTGCCCCGGGCTCCTTGGACCAGGTATGACAATAGATAAAAACATGAACTCCGGCCTCATACACATTCCCGGTGGCAAGTTATAAACTGTAAGTATGACTGGCCAACAAGAATAAGGAGCAACAAATGACCCAAATGGGTTGAATCCGTCTGTACACAACCCAAGACGCACATTCCTTGATTCAACTGAAAAGTGAGGATGAACACTGTTAAAGCGTTTCCACGCTTCTCCATCAGAAGGATGCACCATCACTCCATCAACCGCATCATGTGCTTGGTGCCCTGTCATGTGCTCAACAGTCCTTGGTGACATGAATAACCTCTACAGTCTAGGTGTGATCGGGAAGTATCTAAGTTTTTTATATGCCACTAAAGTCTTTCCCCTGCCAGTTCTAGGTTTGTAACGGGAATGCCCGCATGTCATGCACTCGTTCATCTCAACATTTTCAAGGTAGTATAACATGCAGAAGTTAGGGCACATGTCAATTTTCTGGTATCCTAAACCGAGGGTTTCATCATGGACTTCACAGCATAGAAGTTCTCTTTCAGCCTATTCCCTTCAGGTAAAATGCTTCTCGCCCATTCAATAATCTTGTCATACCCGGCCTCACTCAACCCGTGATCTGACTTGATGGTGAACACATGTGCTACGGGCGATAATTTACCGTGCGTGCAGCCATCCCATAATGGTTCGTCAGAATCTTTCAACAAATCCAAAAACCTAGCTGCATCCGCATTAGGTTCTTCTACGATTGGACATTGACTGACATTACCTTGATTCATTCTCATTGCATCCATAACCATATTTCTGTAAGGATTAGTGTTGTCATTTGATTCATGCTCGTTGCTAGCACTAGAAGTAGACCCAACCACCGTTTCTCCCATTCTCCTCTTACTAACAAATACTTCTCCATGTGCATACCAACACTAGTAATTTTTCATAAACCCTTTGTGTAGAAGATGCATCATTACAACATCTGGATGCAGATATTTTTTATTTTGACACTTCCTGCATGGACACCTAATACCGCCTCCACTAAAATTTCTGGGAATAGATGTTGCGAAACTAATAAAACCCTGAACCCCGTTACAATAATCAATCCTCCACAATCCTTGGGGTGAATCTCGATACATCCATGAACGATCATCCATGACTTATATCGAACCTCTATAAAATTATGAAGACATTATGTATTAATTAACTAAGTTAGGTAAATAAACTTGCAAAAATATTACTTTATCTCGAGATTATCCAACAAACTAAACCCAACTTCTCATACATATTAAATATTCATTATCATTTATCAACGTCCATACAAATTAATATATATAAATTTACGGAAATTACCACTCCGCAATACCATTGATAAAACTTTAAACGGACCTATTAAGCAAACTATTAATTATTTCAAAACAGCACATGTAATTCGGTATTTCCATAAAGTTTTAACAATTTACAAACAAATACAATCTTATAAAATCTAAAACAAACCATAACAGGTATAGAATTATACATTCATATACTACAAGTTTGTTTGACAAATAACAATAAAACATGTACATCTACTAAAAAAATACATATACTAAAAAAAATTGACATTTAATTAAATGTTAAAATTTAAAAAGATAGAATTACTTACAAAAATTGATAAAATCCGTCGGTAAATCAGAACACGGATGTTGTGACCACAAAACTTCAAGAAATATAACTTGTTGTGCTGAGATGAGGGAGATTTTTGTTTGGAGGGAGGGGGGGCTGGTTGTTTGCAGATTGGGAGAATTGGGATTAGGAAGAAGAAGGAGAAATAAGGGAGGAGAGGGTCAGCAGAGAGGAGATATATTGACTTTTTTCGATGGTTTCACCGACGGATTTGTCGCGTCGGTGATTCCGTCAGTGATTCTGACGAAAAAATTGACACGTCACCGTACGTATCTACTATTTCAAATCCCTCGGTGGTTCCGTCAGCATTTTAAACGGCGAAACGGTCACGTCACTGTACGGGCTGTCGTTTTGACTCTGTCGGTGATTCCGTCGGAAAAACTAACCCCACCAAAACCTCCACGTCAGCGACCCGCCTTTTTTTACCAACGGAAACATTTCCGTCCGTAATTCAGTCGGTAACTACTGACGGAATATTCAGTCGGTAACTACCGACGGAAACATTCCGTCTGTAGTTACCGACTGAATTACGAACGAAAATGTTTCCGTCGGTAAGTTCGACCTCAAATTACTGACAGAAATATTCCGTCGGTAAATCCGTTGCTATTTAGCAAATTTCTGGTAGTGGGTTTTTCTTTATGAGCAAACAAAAAAAAATCAATGGAGACCTAAAAAACTCCTTATGCCTTTCATGAATGCTTTATTTAAAAGGTAATCATGGCTGACAAAAATAGAGAATTTATTATCAGTGATGCCAATTTATTACACTAAATGAATTCATTATGTTTGAATATAGGTATCTGCCCAATCCCATGCTACCTGGACCATCAATGCCTTTGAGGTAAGCTAAAATGATATCAAATGCTTAGTGGATTAGTAGGAAAGAATTATGCATATGTATAAAGAAATCACTAACGAATGTTGCTAATTTAGGGACCAACAATGGACTAATTATCAGTTACCAATGAGCAATCAAGTGCCTGCGATGCTACCTGGACCTCAACCTCCATTGAATCAATGGTATTAACCTCGAATATACACTTTTTTAATCATGAAAACAATGAACTTGACCGAAATTGACGAGGATCTTTCAAGTCTTTTTGAGCTCTCTATATCTCTTTTTTGTGAGAATAACAGTTCTATGTTTAACTATTTGAATATTATTCAGCCATCAGAACTCCTTTATTCATCAACCTCGGCCGGGACATGGCTATATGACACCGAACGCAACCACTTCTCAACATGGTGGCTTCAATCAACCTGGACCTTCTTTTCCTGCTCCCCGGTATCCAATTTTCATTTTTAGTATTTTCTGTAACATCATAGCTTAAACATAAACCAAACAAGATAATCATAAGTATGTAATGCTTCATATTGCTTACGAATGGTTTTTGATTCAGGATTCAATTTCTTTCTAATCAAGGACAAGTTGATCAAGCTGCTGTAATTCCTGACATAGACAATATGCAACAAGAGAACTTCGTGCCTCGAAACTCTGGCAACTCTACGAGGTACTGATTGACTTCTAGCTGTTGTGTTCTAACACAGTATTAACACCTTTTTGATAATTAGATACACCATTGATTTTGACTGTTTAAGAGAGACTACCAAATATTGAATGGTTTTATAATATGATCACTTCATTTTTATACAGGTCACAGATGGATAACGTCCAAGTCCGAGGATTGCAAAATCAAACTGCTAGGTCAAATGCCTCAAATCCTGGCCTTGACACTTCCTTGCAAAGTCAAATTAGGGGTTTAAATACTCAACAAGTAAGAATTCTAACTGAATTATCGTCGTCTTTTTCCAATAAACTAACTATCAATTTTAATAGCAAAATAAGGGTAACAGCACTGAAGTAGTTTCTCATCCATCCAGATATGATTTTTATTCTTTATTTTGACTGATTTTTATTCTATATTTTGACCCCCCCCCCCCTTTTTTTCTATAGGTTGTAATGGTTGGATCAAATGATCCGTTTTGGAATTATGTTGAAAAGAGGGATGAAATGGTTGGATCATTAATCAAAACAGTACTGAAGTGTAAGTTTTGTCCACATACATTTGCCATTAAAACTTCCATTTCAAGGATCAAATGGCATTTATCAGGAGAAGAAGGGCATGGTGTTGCCATTTGTCGTGGGGTGCCTAAAGAAGTTCAAGAAGCAGCCTTTCTAGCTATGTGTGGTGGCAACAAAAGACAAAAAATCACAGCAAGTGCAGTCAATGTTAATGACTGTGGAATTTCAACTTGTCTACAAGAACAAAACATTGAGAATGAAAATACGGGAGGAGGTATTGAAAGGGTACAAGGAGAAGTTCAGGTTGTAGAACCGGGAGTAGGGGAAGAGAGGATTTCTTCACAAGCTATAGCAGGAAACGACAAAGTAAGCATGACGGGAATGAGAGCACAAGAAGATAGAGTTTCTGAAGGGGCACTCGAGAGCAGACTGAGGACAGAACCAGCGGATCGAGCGTTGGAACAAAGCAATGCAGTACTTGGCAATTTGGCAAGGGGTGCTGGAAGGATACAAGTGGGAGTTCAGGGGGTGCTGGGACAAGGTGCCGGGGAAGAGAGAATTAATCGGGTTAGAGGGAGGACAGAACCAGTGGAGGAGGATGTGGAGAATAGTCGAAGATCAGTGCAGGTTGGTGCTGGAGCTGGATCTTCTGAAAGTCTGAAATACAACAAGACTAGAGGAGTTCCATTACCTACTAGCTCTACAAAGCCAGTGGGTCAAGCATTCGAAGAGAATACGAAGGTGATATCAACTTTGTTAATGGATGATGAAGTCCCAACTATTGGCATTTATGGGATGGGGGGAGTTGGTAAAACCACAATACTGCAACATATCCATAATGAGCTTCTACAAAAACCAGATATTTGTGATCATGTTTGGTGGGTGACTGTGTCTCAAGATTTCAGCATTAATAGATTGCAGAATCTTATTGCTAAATGTCTTCATCTAGACCTTTCAAGCGAAGATGATGCTCTGCATAGAGCTGCCAAATTGTCAGAAGAACTAATGAAGAAACAAAAATGGATTCTCATTTTAGATGATTTGTGGAATAATTTTGAGCTACACGAAGTGGGAATTCCTGAGAAGTTGGAAGGATGCAAGCTGATTATGACAACTCGATCAGAAACGGTTTGTCATCAGATGGTTTGCCAGCACAAAATCAAAGTGAAGCCACTTTCCAAGGGAGAAGCTTGGACTTTGTTCATGGAGAAACTTGGACGTGGCCTAGCACTTTTACCAGAAGTGGAACAAATTGCAAAAGTTATTGCTAGGGAATGTGCTGGTTTGCCATTGGGAATTATTACAGTGGCAGGAAGCTTGAGGGGAGTGGATGACCTCCATGAGTGGAGAAATACATTGAAGAAATTGAGAGAATCAGAATTTAGGGACATGGATGAGAAGGTATTCAAGTTATTGAGGTTTAGTTATGATCGGTTAGGTGATTTAGCACTACAACAATGTCTCTTGTATTGTGCATTATTTCCTGAAGATAATGAGATTGAAAGGGAGAGGTTGATAGGTTATTTGATTGATGAGGGGATAATTAAAGGAATGAGGAGCAGGCAAGCAACATTTGACGAGGGCCATACTATGCTTAATAGACTTGAAAATGTCTGCCTATTAGAAAATGCTAAAATAGAGTATGATGATGGTAGACGTGTCAAGATGCATGACTTGATTAGGGACATGTCTATCCAAATACTGCTAGAGAACTCTCAAGTCATGGTTAAAGCAGGTGTACAATTAAAAGAGTTGCCAGATGCAGTGGAGTGGACAGAGAATCTCACAAGAGTCTCACTAATGCAAAACGAGATCGAAGAAATTCCTTCCAGCCATTCACCAAGGTGTCCCTATCTATCAACTCTATTGCTATGTCAAAATCGTTGGTTGCGATTCATTGCAGATTCATTTTTCAAGCAATTGCATGGGCTCAAGGTCCTCGATCTGTCCTGGACAGATATTGAAAAATTGCCAGACTCTGTCTCTGATTTGGTGAGTCTCACTGCGTTATTGCTCAATGATTGTGAGAGTTTAAGACATGTTCCATCATTAAAGAAGCTCAGGGCACTGAAGAGGTTGGATCTCTCTAGGACTGGGGCACTTGAAAATATGCCGCAAGGAATGGAATGCCTAACCAACCTGAGGTATCTTAGAATGAATGGATGTGGTGAAAAGGAGTTTCCTAGTGAGATATTACCAAAACTTTCTCACCTGCAAGTCTTTGTACTAGAAGAGTTTATGGCGCAAGGTGATGCTCCGATAACAGTTAAAGGAAAGGAAGTAGGATCCTTGAGAAATTTGGAAACTTTGGAATGCCATTTCAAAGGTCTCTCTGACTTCGTGGAGTATCTCAGATCTCGGGATGGGATCCAATCATTAAGCACATGCAAAATTTCAGTAGGAATGGTGGGTGGAGATATTTGGGAATACAGTTATTATTATCCAAGTAAAACAGTTGGGTTTGGTAAATTGAGTATCAACGGAGATAGAGATTTTCAGGTCAAGTTCTTAAATGGCATTCAAGGACTGGTTTGTGATTGCATCGATGCAAGAAGTTTATGTGATGTTTTGTCATTAGAGAATGCAATTGAACTGGAGCTCATCACCATTTATGGTTGCGGTAGCATGGAGAGCTTGGTTTCATCTTCTTGGTTCTGCTATGCTCCACCACGATTGCCATCATGTAACGATATGTTTTCTGGTCTTAAAAGGTTTTATTGTCATGGATGTGAAAGTATGAAGAAGCTGTTCCCACTTGTGTTGCTGCCAAACCTCGTAAACCTGGAAGTGATTGATGTTAGTGATTGTGAGAAAATGGAGGAGATAATAGGAACAACAGATGAAGAAAGCAGCACCTCTAATTCCATCACGGAATTTATTCTCCCAAAGTTAAAAACTTTGAGATTGCATTGTTTACCAGAACTGAAAAGCATTTGCAGTGCAAAACTGATTTGCAATTCTCTTGTAGATATTAGTGTAATGCTTTGTAAGAAGCTGAAGAAGATGCCAGTTTGTCTTGTGTTGCTTGAAAATGGCCAGCCATCTCCTCCCCCTTCTCTTAAAAAAATCCTAGCAATTCCAAAAGAATGGTGGGAGACAGTAGTGGAGTGGGAGCATCCTAGAGCAAAGTATATCCTTCGTCCCTTTGTAGAATTTTGGCAGGAGGAGACTACTCTGCCCTTAATATAATATAATATATAATATATATATCTTTCTATGTTGCATCATTTATCAATTCTATCCTTCATTAAGAATACTAATCGATTGTAACCTTAAATTTGCTCATATTCAATAATTGTAGGCACCGGTTCTTTAATCGAATTTTAGCAAAATCAAGGATTCAAGAATCGGCCTCTGTAACATGGTTTGTATTCTGAGCCATTCTGGGCTAGGATTTGAAACAAATGTAGCTTTTTTTCTCCTTTAATTATAAAAAAAATAATAGTCATGGATTAATTTTCGTATAATTTAAGAAAGTAAGACCTTTAATCAAATTATAGATTGACCATCAAATGTTGATTACCAAGTTGTTGCAACCACTACGAAAGGAACGCGAAAAGACATTCCCTTTCTTGTCATAAAGTTTTGAATAGCCTGCCCATCAAAAAGTACTTTCGTGTATTATTGTCATAAAGTTTTTCAAACTTTCAATATAGAGAGAGAAATAAAAATAAAAATAAAAAGGAAAAGGAAACAACCCCCACTCCATCTTTCTTGTGCCCTTTCCCTTCTTTACATGGCTTACCCGATGAAAAAAGCAAACACCCCATTTTGATTTTCAATCAGTATGAATGAGAAACAAAGACAGGACAAGGTTTGTTGAGGCTTTTCTTGGAACCTCGCTCCTTGCTTTTTTTAACGCGAGGACCCAGTTGTTGCCACCAAATTCCTTCCTCAATATTTACCACTACTACACGCTTGAGAAATTTCCTTGCTTTTTTTCCTCTACGTACGTGTTACCTTTTACCTTTTATAATTATGATTATTGCATTGCTAATAATCTGCAACAAAGATGATGAACATTTTTTAGTCCATTCAAAATAACAAAAAATAAGGTTTCTTGGAACCTTGTTCTGGGATTAATTAGCGAGAATAAGAAAATCCTGTGCAAATTATACAAAATTTATTATTAATCATCAATATTTATTCTTCATCATCAATATTGAATAATGGCTTATTTTCTAGTATAAACTATGATGGGATCGTATATAAAAATAAAAAAATTGAGGTTTTTCAATTACCTTTAAACATATCATAGTTTTAATAGGTGGATGGTGCATCTTTTGAATTTATTAAAAAAAACATGTAATGTAAATTATAAAAAATATTTATTTTTCTGATATACATAGTTCTCCACCTGCATGTTCTTCATTTTCAAGCTAAGCGTAGGCATCTTTGGCTACATTTACTTAGTCCCTGTTATTTGTAAAGCTTATAATTTAGTTCAAGACAATAAAAGCTTAGCAGTTTGATACAAAAGTTCATGGCCAAATAAAAGATGTTTATTTTGGATGTAATAAATATTCATATTGGAATATAATATTCATCTCTCAAATCCATAATCCAATTGATCATATAAATAATAGTTTTAATTAATAACTATAAGAAATAAAATTCCTTACTAGTTGATTACTTAGATAAAAACTCATGATTGTTGAGCAAAGTAAATAAATTACTTAACTAGGGTTACCAAAGGAGTTATTTGCGAAGATTGAGTTACGTAACAGTTTATAAATCATGTTATCATCTCCATCAACGTATATAGAACTCTACAAGATAGGATAAGATGAGATTAAATTTAGTTTTAGGGTGAGTTAAGAAATGCGGTTAAACTATATTTTTTTTAAATTAAATCGTTTTGATGTACTAATGTTAAAAATAAATTTAAAAAATATTATTTTTAATACACTTTCAATTAAAATGCATTTTGAAAAATTATTTTCACCACACTTCCAAACATATTAATGTTTTCCTAATACATGAATTGATATCCATGACACTACTAGTCAATTTTGAGAATTTTAAATCCAAACAAGTGAATTTATATGCATGCTTGTAAAGCTTGATTTTCTCTTTAATTTAATCAACAATAATTTCTCATCTTCAATAGAAATTTGGTTTAATAAGACAAACCTTGTATTTTAAAATACTACTGCCAAAAAAATCCCCTTATATATGGATCAAAAGAAAATATTGTCAATCTTAAAAGGTGTATCTCAATTGGTCATGTTCTAGATTTGCTCCCTAAAGATCACCAGTTCAAGTTCCACAAACCTCAAGACCACTGGAGGCTTACATGGTCATTAACTTCAAGACCCATGAGATTAGTCGACGAGCATGTAAGCTGACCCGGACATCCACGTTAATTTAAAAAAAAAAAAAGACAACATTATCATTCAAAAGTTAGTAATACAATAACCTTTACTTATTTTTCAAGTTTCATAGAATAGTAGTGGAATAATTTTTTTGTAATTGGTAAAATACCTCACACTAAAGTTAACAAATAATAACACAAAAAGGACCAAAGTCGACGATAATAAAAAAATTTTGAAAAATGTAGCCACAGTACGAGGAAATCTCTTCACTTATCAATGAAATATTACTTCTCCTGTAAATGAATAGAAATAATAATTTCATTGATTACTGATTACTTGGAAGAAAAAAAGCGTATCCCTTCTCACTTTTAAAAGTAGTTTGAAGTATTATTAAACCGGACAAAAATAATATAGTTAAGATGCGATGAAAAATATAGTTAAAATGATAAAAAATTGTTTAAAAAGCAATTTGAAACCAAAAAGAAACATGCGATGAAAACCAATTCAAAATGAATAAAATGCTTGAAAAAAATCAATCCAACCTTTTCTTCATAAAAAAGTAATTGGATATTAATTTAGGCTAAACGGATGAAATAATGAAAAAAGAGTTTGAGGGTATTCATTTAATTGTTCAAAGGAACGCAAAAATGCATTCCAAGCATGAAGTGTTTTATTGCTATAAAGTTTTTCAAACTTGCAATATAGAGAGAGAATTTTTTTTTTTTTTTTAAAAAAAAAGCAAAAGGAAACAGCCCGTCTTTCTTGTTCCCTTTCCCTTCTTTACATGGCTTCCTCAATGAAAAAGCAAACACCCCATTTGATTTTCATTCAGTATGAGAGTGAGAATGAGAGAGGGTAATTTGGACTTTACATAGAACTCGACAGGACAGAAGACTTGAAAATAAAATAGCATTGATTTACAACCATGGCTTCAAGGGCCTGGAATAGGACCAGGTAAAAGTTTGTTTCTATCTAAGAAAGCAAGAAGCTCCCAGTAATGCATGTTCTCCACAAACTACCCCCAATTTCGCCACTACAGCCCAAGTAGCTTTGAGTCATTCCAACAAATAGGAATTGAATTCAAAGGAATAAATCATTAAATGCAGGGCTCCTATGTGGGAAAGGGAAAATGATTCACTATTAAACACAAATTAGTTGGTGTTCTCGTGTTTGTGGTGCTGATAAATGTAAGAACGGACAGAGAGATGAAATAGGAAAAATTCATGTATCTATTAGTTGGCAGCAGTTATCATTCGGCCCTTGCCGCCCACGAAATCCCTTTATCCTGCTGTTAATTTTTGAATGACGCGTATCAGGTGTTTGATAAAATTCCTCAACTGGAAAAAAAAAAAAAAAAAAAAAAAAAAAAAAAAAAAAAAACATGTTTAGAATGCTTTAGTCCTTTACGAGTGGAAAGTGGGAACTATCCACTTTCCCATTCTCCACTGAGCGTGAAAGTGGGAACTACTGTGAAAGCTTTATGCCACTTTCTATCATAGATGTAATGGCTTTGGCAAAAAGAAACAAATAAAAGTTAGTGTTCGCACTGCTTTAGCCCAAGAGTCTTTCATGGTTGCCTTGGATTGATTGACAGGAAGAAGTCTGAATGTTTTTAGAAAGAAGCAGTCTTCATTGCTTTTCAAAACCAATCTCTGGATCTATTAACAAAAACTCTAAATCGCGAGTAAAGTTTTACTAGAGTACCAGACACAATTAATTATACATTGCTATAATAAAATTACGTATTTATTTTTAAGTGGGAAAAAATTGAGCCATGAGGCCAGGGGTTCTTTGGTCTTTACCTATTTTCATTTTCGCTACCGAATTTTATTTTTTTCCCAATAAAAGAGAAGGTTTTGTGTAATTATTAGATAATTGAAATCATCACTAATCTCTTTGTTTATTTTTTTTTTATTATCCCTAGCATGCACGAAACTTCATTTCACTTCGTGATACACTTGTTTTCAACGTTTTACAAATTTTTATATCTCGCATGTTTTTGTGTTTTAAAATATTTTATTTTTTTATTTTAAATTAATATTTTTTAATATTTTGATATGTTAAAACTAAATAAATTTAAAAATTATATTATTTTAATATATTTTTAAATAAAAAATACTCCACATACACATAATAGCTGTTCATCGACAGAACAATAACGGAGGGGAATCAAAATCTTTGTTAGCAGTAACCTGTTCGACTTCAGTGATGTTAATGCGTGGACCCAGTTGTTGTGGAAACATTTTTGCTAATTATTTGTTATTTTTTTTATGTCCTTCTGTATTTGTGAATTATTCCATTGATTATGATTGGGTTTCATTTGGGATGGTTGTAACATCGATAGTATTATTTTTTAAACAAATCACTTGATGTGAGAATATTTTTGTAATAATCAGACTTTTCAATTTGTTGAAGCTCTTACATGACAGTGTTAATACCAAGTTACATATAAAATAGAATAGGAATTTGGGCTCAATTTTCTCTTCTATCTGCCTTGGGATTGTTAAGTTTGATGTAATTCTCTAGAAATTCATTTTCCAAACCCATTAACTGCTTATATTTGATGTAATTCTCTAAAGTATTTAATAACAAACCAATCAAGCAATATTATAACTTATATCTATATAGTTTATGTTTAGCTTGCAATCATATCATTAATATTTGAGGTGAAATTCATATCATCTTTGCTAAAGCACAAGCAAAAGCCAAAAGAATTACCATTGCATCAGAGTATATGAAAAAAAGTGGGGGAGTTAAGGTCAGATTCTTTATTTAGATTGTGATGTTGTTGCATTGAGATTTAAAATTTCATCTAAAATAGAGATATTTCTTAGATTTGTTTTTTTTTTACATGTTTTAGGTTTATTAAATATTTAGAGTCTGATTAGTTTTATTTTTTATTTCTTGATTTTATGATAATATTTTTCTTATTTAATTTTAAAAATAAATATTATTTTTAATAATAAGATTTATCGAATATCACTTAATCATATCAATTTTTTATTAGTAGCAATTTATAAGTTTTTTAAGCCAAAAGAATAGTAGCTAGGAAGAGCTAAAATTAGCAAGGATATTTAGAGTATGTTTGATTTTATTGTTTATTCTTTGATTTCTTGATAAAAATTTTAAATTCTTGACAACAAAAATTGAAAACTTATATGTTTTGATTTTGATTTTTTTTTTTTTGAAAAACAAAAGGCCAACAATAACTAACTTAATTTCTTAAAATCACTTTAGTTTATTTAAAAATTATATTGAAAACTAGTTATTTTTTTTTACTTTAAAAACTAAAACTGAACAATGTTCTTATAAATTGTTTTTCAAATTCAATATTTAAAAAAAAATGATGTTATATTAATTTTTTTTATTATAAAGTAAGTTTCTTAATTAAAAGTTTAGGGGATTTGTTTGTAATAACAAAACGCATATACAATCATGCATGTTTAACTTTCTTTACAAACTTGGAAATTCTATTGAATTTGATGGTTTTTTACGGTACCAAGGACTTGATTACATGTGAAAGCATAAGATTATTTTACAGAGAGATGCTTAAAGTTACTCCAAATCAGTATAGTATTTTTGTCTAACAAGTTGAATTTGAAAATCATTTTCCAAACTTGAAAGTTCTTTGAAATCTTTTCCTTTCAGTTTGAAATTGGACAACCTAGTTCCTATTATCCATGATATAATTTATATTTTCAAGTTACAACTTTTGATGAATATTGTTTCTTTCTTTTTTCTCACTTCTTCTGTGTATTCTCCAAAAGATAAAATCCTTGATGTTAGTGAGAAATAATTTGGTTATTATATTCATCTCTAATTTATTTTTTTTTGTCCATTTCATTTTTTTATTTATTTAATAGCTTAAATTTTTAAGTGAAAGATAAATAATTTTACAATAAAAGGTATTTTTTAAAATAAAATAATATTAAATTAAGCATGCTCGATATTGTTCAAATTATTAATTAATTGTAATTAACTTGAGGTCTTTAGAAGAAACAAGATAACTGGACCACCTTAGCATGGGAATCACAAGAGGGGATTTAAAAGTAGTTTGAACTTTGAAGTATCATTAAACCGGACAAAAATAAACAACCGATAATAATAGAGTTAAGATAAAAAAAAAATTGTTTAAAAAGCAATTTGAAACCGATTAATCTTAAAAAAACCAAAAAACAAATGCCATCAAAACCAATTCAAAATAAATAAAATGTTTGAAAAAACTTAATCCAACCTTTTCTTCATAAAAAAGTAATTGGATATTAATTTAGGCTAAAAGGATGAATTAATGAAAGAAAAAAGAGTTTGAGGGTATTCATTTTATTGTTCAAAGCATAGTTTTGAAACTCAGTCCGGCCCGACGGGTTGATCCAGGATTCGGCCGAGCTGGGGCTGGAATCGGGTCGGATTTAAGAAAAAATAGGGAAAGTCAAAAATCAGTGTGACCCGGTGACACGGTGGATCCGGCAAGATTCAGTCAAAAACTCGGTTGCAACCCGTTGACTTTTGTTTGTTTTTTACTAAAACGATGTCATTTTGATTAAAAAAAATCAAAATTGACCCGGGCGACTCACCCAGATCTTGAACCAGGCCGGGTTTAAAAACTCTTATTAAAAGGAATGCAAAAATGCATTCCATGTATGAAGTGTTTTATTGTTATAAAGTTTTTTAAATTTTTTTATTATTATTAATATAAATGTTCAATTCAGCTTGTACGCACCTCGATTAATCTTACAGTAAATGAAAGTTTTTCAAACTTACATAAGAGAGAGAGAGAGAAACATACCCCATCTTTCTTGTTCCCTTTCCCTTCATTAACAGGACAGAAGACTTAAAGATAAAATAGCATTGATTTACAACCATGGCTTCAAGGGCCTGGAATAGGACCAGGAAAAATTCATGTATATATTAGTTGGCAGCAGTTATTATTCGGCCCTTGCCGCCTACGAAATCCCTTTATCCTGCTGTTAATTTTTTAATGACGCGTATCAGGTGTTTGATAAAATTCCTCAACTGACAAAAAAAAAAAACATGTTTAGAATGCTTTAGTCCTTTTGGAGTAGAATTTCCACTTTCCACTCAGTGTGAAAGCGGGAACTACTGTTAGAGCTTTATGTCACTTTCTATCTTAGATGTGATGGCTTTGAAAAAAAAAAATTAAAAAAAATAATAATTATATATAAAAAAAAATTGTTCAAGACAGAACAATAATAATGAAGGGGAATCAAAAGGCACATATGTTTCTTGAAAAGTAATTTTTTAAAAATTATTTTTTTAATTTTTTTATATTTATTTGGTATTAAAAAAGTTGATTAATAAAAAATATTTTTTAATTAAATAAAAATTTAGCTTGGTTTTCAAGAAAGTATTTCCCTTTTATTTTGGACGGAAAATATTTTCTGGAAGTTATGAAAAATTTAGAAATGTCATATTATTTACTGATTATATCAAATTTGGTTCTCAAACTTTTGATTGCTATATATATTTTGTTTTGAATATTT
>Ga0307515_10012285_pt1 | contig 16120 bp, 15 predicted proteins | sample 17_EM_MG_FD_194513 | JGI IMG/M metagenome (GOLD analysis project Ga0307515, IMG submission 194513) | Populus trichocarpa ectomycorrhiza microbial communities from riparian zone in the Pacific Northwest, United States - 17_EM | ecosystem: Host-associated > Plants > Roots > Unclassified | place...
GTTTTGAACATGAATGTTCAAAAAGTCTCCCCTTTTTTTTTCTAAAAGCTTGACTTAAGATTGTAACTAAAAATAAATTTGGTTTATTCATATATTATTTCTGGTTGAAATAGAAGATAATGCTGGAGTTTGAAAATATAAATATTATGGTATATGTTTATAGGAATTATTCTTGTATTTTGTATTTAAAATAATTTTTGAGTGAATTTAAATATTTTTAAAATATAAAGAAACATGTATTTTTTTATCTTACTATTTTCGTATCCTCTATTTCTAAACAATAACAAAGTAATAAAATCATCTATAAGAAGTTAATCTTGATCATACCTAAAGAAAAAAACCTGAAACAAAAAGGAAAAAAAAATAAAGGATCGTGAAAATTTTAATTTCATCACAAGTAATACCCGATATTCCCTCCATCTTTTTAGAAGGTGTGCTAAGTAAAAATGTACATGTGTTATGCTATCATTGCATAAGGCCAAGCGATTGCATTCGTCTGTCTCCCAAGCACTCTCTACGGATAATTAGCAGGCACTATTCAGTGCTGTGTCTGAGTGTCAGCTCTCTTCTCCCTCGAGAGTCAAGACCCTCTTGAATTTGAGATATTTTTCAGGAAATGACGATTATGTCCTTCATCAACAGAGCTTCAAGAGCTCTCCATGGCTATCCTGCTTCTTCTAAGCTTCTTGTTCTCTTCACTCTCAGGTTGGTTATGTACTCCTTTTTTCTAGTGTTTCTTTTCTTCACTTCTTCAAAGAAAAGTGAAAAAACGTGAATTTTTAAAGATCTCTTTAGTTCTTTTAGTAGCTTTTATTAAACAGACAGACCCTTTCAAGTTGTTCAATTGGAATGTGTGAAAGGAACACTGTTTATCTTTTTGGTTGCTGAGAAAAAGCATAAAGTTTATATCTTTTATGAAAAAGGGAAAAAATTTGCAATCTGGGTTCATTCTTTTTTCTTAAAGAAAACTAGATTACTTAGCAAACAAAAGGGTCTCGAATCTTTGAATTTCTCCTTCTTTTAACGGGTTTGATTTTCTAAAGGTCAACGTTTTTTGTCCCTTTTGATTTATGATCTTAACATAGCTAGGTTGTTGCTGAATGTAGTTTCTTGATGTCAATGTAAGTTATTTATTTGATTGTTTACTTTTTTTTCTTGATTTGATTAGTGAGGTTTTTTAGCGTGACAGGATCCAAGGAAGGAATTTGATGTGGGGTTTATCGATCAAAATGGAAAATTTTAGATGCATTAGTATAATTTGTGACCTTTTCCCTCTCTGAAGCAAGTGAAATTCATGATGTTGTAACGTGAAAGGAAGTCAATGGGTTTGAAATATCAAATTTGACCGAATATTTGTGTGAGAATTCGTTTTATATGTTGAATTGATAGCAATGTATCATGTTTTTTGCAGAGTTTTGGAACTAAATTTGCAAAATGCTACATTCCCAGAATTGAGTGCTTCCATGGTATCAATAGCTACATTTCACAAAATGGAGCATTTAAGATGCCCAATGGTGCCCTTAACAAATGATTTTAACAGAATACGGCACCAAGTGAAAGCTAACAATATGATTTGTCAATTTTTTTGACACACACACGCACACATATAAGGGTAAATGATACTGTCAAATTAGGTTGAACAATCTTATACTAGTCAACTCCCATTGTTTATAGTTGATTTGTTTTTTGTTTTGAACTTGGCCTCATTCTAGTTGAATGACGCCTGCCATGTTTGAACCTAGTTCTCCGAATAGCTTATCATTTTCTTTACCTATTCTAAAGCAGGAGACTAGCAGTTAAGGTCCCTGAAAAGATAATTTTCTGGATTCATTACAAGTTTTTTCTTTTGCTTTAATCCACATAGATTTTGCATTAACTATGAACTTACAATTTCACGAATTCTACCAGTCATTCTCTAACAAATATGTCTGCTATCTTGAGGTCTATTACAGTAGTGGAGGTCTAGTGGCATATGCTGATTCGCAATCAGAAACGGCTGCGCCTGCTGCTGAGCTTAATCAGAATGAGTGGAAGAAGAAGAGAGTGGTGGTTCTGGGAACAGGGTGGGCGGGTACTAGTTTCCTTAAAGATCTGGATGTTTCTTCATATGACGTTCAGGTTGTTTCACCCCGCAATTATTTTGCATTCACCCCTCTGTTGCCTAGTGTGACCTGTGGTACAGTTGAAGCTCGGAGCATTGTAGAGCCAGTGAGGAATATTATAAAGAAGGTAAAGGAAGATAACAAGAACCCATATTTAATCATGTGATAAATTTTGAGCGATTTCATGGGTGCACACACACTCACACAAAAATACCTCATACTCACATTCATGAATATAAACATATGACTGCACTTTGTACAGATCACTATGTTTTCATGTTTATTTTCTTATAGAATTTCCATTTTATTCTGATAGAGAAATGGGGAAATTCAATTTTTCGAGGCAGAATGTGTCAAGATTGATGCTGCAAAAAACAAGGTTTTCTGTAAGTCTCACTTTGAGAACAACGTGATTGGTGCTGAAGATTTTTCCCTGGAATACGACTACTTGGTGGTAGCGATAGGAGCCCAAGTAAACACTTTTAACACCCCTGGTGTCACGGAGAACTGCCATTTTCTGAAGGTAGGGTCATTTTAATTATATAGGGTGGAGTTAAGGTAACACTGTAATCCTCATATAATATCTACTACTCAGCAATCTTCCACGAGGTTTTGGGCTTTTCTTTCTATAAAGGGAGAAACTGACCTTTTCAGGAATTGGAGGATGCACAGAAGCTCCGCAGAAGTGTGATTGATTGTTTTGAAAAGGCTTCCATCCCTGGCCTGACTGAAGAAGAGCGAAGAACTAACCTTCATTTTGTAGTTGTTGGAGGAGGTCCCACTGGAGTGGAGTTTGCTGCCGAGCTGCATGACTTTATCCAGGAAGATTTAGTCAATGTCTATCCTATGGTTAAAGATCTAGTGAAAATAACCTTGATCCAGTCTGGAGATCATATTTTAAACATGTAAGGTTTTAGCTTTCACGATCTACATTTATAATGCTTCTGAGCATAAGTCAGTGGAATGCCAAACTATCAGTTCTGGTGAGATGTTCTCATATTCATCATCATTGTGCCACTGGAACTATTACTGCATATAACTGGCCTCATGTTCCTTATAAAGAAGTATGTTTATTGCTGATATGATGGCTTCATCTTTGCTTATAAAATGCATCTCAGCAAATGGGCAAGAAGAAAATTTGAAAACTAAGCAGCTACTATACTCTGCCTTTGTAGGTTTGATGAGAGAATTAGTACATTTGCTGAGAAGAAGTTTCAAAGAGATTGTATTGAAGTTCAGACAGGATGTAGAGTTCTCAGTGTTTCTGATAAAGAAATTACCATGAAGGTCAAATCCAAGGGTGAGATTACATCTATACCACATGGACTGGTAGTATGGTCTACTGGTATCAGCACTCGCCCAGTTGTGAAGGACTTCATGGAGCAAATTGGGCAGGTTCGTTGCATATAGCAGATTCTAACTCTATTATGACAATGCTCGCTTATGAATGAAGGTTGTTCTACCGAGTCACTTAAGATCCAAGTTTTTAAATATGTAAAGTGGCATCAAGCTCATGCTGTTATTTTGAGATTTTCAGAGTTGTCAGACTACATGGTTGTTCTTACTCTATTAATTACACTTTAAACTTTGTTTCATATGCAGGCTAACAGACGTGTTCTTGCAACTAATGAATGGCTGCGAGTAAAGGAATGTGAAAATGTATATGCACTTGGTGATTGCGCCACAATAGATCAGCGTAAGATCATGGTAGGTGAATCCTTTAGCCTGTCAATTTAATTCTTAAGAGATGCCTAGTTTATTTATCTTGGGGACATTTTGCATCATGAAATGCTTTAATAGCTGCAGATTCAGCCTATACATCCTGGGATTTGTTCTTTGTTTTTTCTGTTAATCGAGTTTGATAACCTAAATCATGGAAAACTTGCATCAGAATAGTGTACAGATGGCAAAATGTTAGGATTAGGTGCGCATGTTTATATAAACAAGAGACCTTTGCTTCTTTGAAATACAGAAAATAAGCAGAGATAGCAACAAGTTGTGCTTCTCTGATCTCCAATATATGCAATTCTTTTGCTGGAATGTTGAGTCTCTTCATGAATTTGTGCACTGAACTTTTTTTCTACTAGTTTTTATGATATTACATATTCCAGAAAGAGATGCTGTATATTCACTCACATATCTTGTGAATTATATGTATCTGTGGGATTAATTTGGAAAAACAATAGGGATATGCAAGAACAAACAATTTTTATTGGAAACATTCCTTTAATGAATTCCTTGGGAACTTCTTAAGTAAGTGGAACATACAGAATTGTGATCAATCAAATTAACTGTTGGACTCCCAAATAAGCCTTTGCATTAGAATACCATATGTAGATCACGTTAATTATTGAATACTGGTGTTTTGTTGCTGAATAAGGGAGGCGTGCCAATGTTTTTAATATTTCTCATTTTTAAAGAGAAATTGAAATACTTGAATCACCTTTCATGGACAAACTGAATGCCTTTATCAGCTTTTTTTTTGTCTTCACTATCAATTCATTTACCTTTTTATTTCCTCATCCATTTCATGTTTGCTTCAAATTCTTGGTTTTTATATAATTGTATAAATTTGTGAAATTTTGGACAAGATTTGAATATGATGCAATGCCATTCTGCTTTAGGAGGATATTGCATCCATATTTAAAGCTGCAGACAAAGACAATTCTGGTACCTTGACTGTTCAAGAATTCCAAGATGTGGTAGATGATATCCTTGTAAGGTATCCCCAACTGGAACTCTATTTGAAGAACAAGCATCTGAGAGATGTGAAAGATTTGATGAAAGATCCCGAGGGAAAAGACATAAAAGAAGTTGATATTGAAGGTTTTAAACTAGCCCTTGCTCAAGTGGATTCACAGGCCAAAAGTCTGCCTGCAACTGCACAGGTATTTTTCTTGCATCTACTATTGTACGTTTTGATGCCAGTCTTTTTTTTTTTTCCTCTCTTCAAAATATGATGCAAGAATTTCTTTACATACTTTTTTTTTTTCAGGTTGCTGCTCAACAAGGTGCTTATCTTTCTAGGTGTTTCAATCGTAGAGAACACTGCAAAGATAATCCTGAAGGTCCTCGGCGTTTTGTAGGTTCTGGGCGTCATGCATTCGTTCCATTTCGGTATGCTATCTATCTTTGAAGTGCTCATCTTTTTTCCTATTGAGCTGTTACAATATCTATATAAGAACATTATGAACCAGTTTTTATTATACTTGTATCAAGCCTCCTTTCCATCTTCATGTTTCTAACTTCCAAGATGCTGACATTTTGGAATGCAAGGTACAAGCATCTTGGGCAGTTTGCTCCTTTGGGAGGAGAGCAGGCTGCCGCTGAACTGCCCGGAGACTGGGTTTCCATTGGTCGCAGCACACAGTGGCTCTGGTATTCTGTATATGCAAGGTGATTTTTAGCTACTTTTAGAGTTCAAGATTTGCTAGCTCTTTGAGTGAGCATTTAGTCTCCACATTCATGAATTTGACTGTAACCTTTTCTTTCATTCAGCAAACAAGTGAGCTGGCGAACAAGAGTGCTGTTGGTATCTGATTGGACTCGGAGATTCATTTTTGGAAGAGATTCAAGCCGTATTTGAGACAACAAATGGCGTCTTCTATAAACTATCCCAAAGTCACTGGTTTTCCCACAACTCAATCGCAGCATTTCCACCTACCGTGCATAAATATATATGATTTCCGTTTTTCCCTTTCAAATTTGTGTCTATGTACTCTCCTTTGGTATGTAAAATTGAGACACTGTTACCATTTACTAGTATACCAGGTGTGAAATAGCATGGAGAGCAACAGATTTCTTGGTAACCTGATGCTGTATATGGCTGACAAGTATTCTTTCTTGTATGGAAGTCTTACGTTGATTTACACGACCATGTAAAAATGCTCATGCTCCCGCAAAGAAGTTCCAAACTTTACAGGGCTTAGACTTGTATTTTCTTGATGTCTTCAGTTTTGTGTTATGATGTATCTTGTCCAAGGCTGCTGCTATATCTTTGAATTACCTAGTGTTCTGAAACCACTCGAGGCTTGGACCCAGCCAGGTTTCTAAACCAGGCATGTAGTTTTATCTTGTGAGCAAGATTCAAGTAATTTTTTTAAATGATGTATTTTTTTTAAAATAATATTGTTTTGAAAAAAAATTAAAAAAAAAATTGTGAATTAACCTACTAAGGGATGGTTTTTAGAACACCTTTGAAATCACCTCAAGAAAATAAAAATAAAAATTAAGGGTTGAAAATATGGGATCATGGGGTGAGATCTTAGGGGAATGATATGGGAAATAATATTACTCATCTAATGTACATGAAAAAGAGTGCTTGGCATTTTGAAATGAGATAAATTAGGATCTGGTCAAATGCCTGCTGGTAATTTCCTCTGTGGTGAGGTCATGGTGGTATATAATGTGTCTAAAATTAATAAAGCTTGCAACAAGGAGATCCTGTTTTCCTGCTAAAAGAGTATCAAAATTAACAATTTTTTCTTTCTAAAATTACCATAAACTTAAATATTAGTAACATTTTTGTCAATAATATTAAATACCATGTGGTTGGCAAGTAAGTATGCTCCTCACTTTGTGGATAAAGGTTCTATCCCAAAATTGTGAAGGGATAATACATTTTCTTTTCCATTTTCTAGTTTCATGATAGATGATTTTTGCGGAAACAGAGACATAAAATTTTTACATATAAGTTGGTACGAGGATTTCCTAGAATCAACCGGGATGAAAAACAAAAAAAATATTAAAATCATATGTTACCCCTCTTAAAAAAGGGGACCAAACTGTTAGCTAGAGGAAGGTATGGTTCTGTGAGTGTGACACAGAAACACTACGTATTAATAGCTCCAAATTTTTGATCCGTAAACTTCTCATTAGAATCTGCTCTTGGATTTATTCTTCCTTTGCAACAGAAAAACAAGATTGAAAGAACTGTTTCATTAGTTTTTGTTTAGAGAGGCAACAAAAGTTTGGTTTTACAATGAGAGGGTACTATACATTCTTTGAGAGAGCTCTTCGAGCTTTTAATGATCACTCTACAGTGTCTAAGATTCTTGTCATCTCCTCTGTCAGGTTATCATCTGGGCTACCTTTTCTTAACTTTTTTTCCTATCTGTTTTTGTTTTGTTCTCTTTGATCTTGTTGAGTTTTGATCTAAGAGATGTGTTTCTGAAGAGTTTTTGACCTTAGTATGTGGTTGTTCCCTTAACAAGGTATATCTATGGCTGGAAAAGTAAAGGAAAGAAAAGAAAAAGGAGCAGAACATTGCATAATTAACATAAAAGAAGTAAGCTAGGAAAAAAGATGGAATTTATGGATGAATTAAGCTATGGAGTATGTTACAGATTGAATATGGTTTTTCTTCTCCTTTTTATTTCACATGCTTCATGGTTTTTTTAACAATAATTTGGAGACTTTGCATACATAATGACTCTTTGTTCATGTGCTCTTCAATTTGACTTGCTAGCGGTGGAGGTCTACTGGCATTTTCTGATGCCAACGCATTCCAAAGTTATGCTGAAGGAGATGGCAAGAAAAAGAAGGTGGTGGTACTTGGAACTGGCTGGGCTGGCGTCAGTTTCTTGAAAAACTTGAAGAGTTCTTCATATGATGTTCATATAGTTTCACCGCGTAACTATTTTGCGTTTACTCCATTGTTACCAAGTGTTACAAATGGAACAGTCGAAGGACGCAGCATTGTTGAACCAATTCGCAATATTGCAAGGAAGGTATGAGAATGTAAATCATAGAGTAGTGTACTTGCTGTTGCATTGGAATCTTGTGCACATACTCCATTCAGAATTACATGAATTAAAGTGAAATATTATGTTGAAGGCTTCTTTTAATGTCTAGAATTCGCAGCATGAAAGAATCGAAGAGGAGAAATTATAAGAATTGTGATGATCCTATTAACATGGATTAAATGCTGCTTTGGAGCTGCACACATGTGTTGGAAAATGGAAAACAACATATACATAACGTTATTTCTGTATCTTGCAGAAACCATTTGGAGTTGGATTCAAGGAGGCTGAATGTTATAAGATTGATCCAGTACAGAAGAAAATTTATTGCAGAAGTACTGATCAAGGCAAAACTTTAGGAGGGAATGAAGAATTCACAATGGATTATGATGTCTTGATTGTGGCCATGGGAGCTAAATCAAATACTTTCAACACCCCTGGTGTTGAGGAACATGCTCACTTCTTGAAGGTAAATTGAATATCATGATGAGTTTATATGACTTGGTAGCTATGCGTAGAATTTTTCACCTTCTGAGCATTATGTTAAAACAATTAGATTATTAAAATTATTTTTTCCTAACCTAAACTTGTCGAGTTCATCATGCAGGAAATTGAAGATGCTCAGAACATCCGTAGGTCAATAATTGATTGTTATGAACGTGCAAGCCTTCCGAGTATAAGCGAAGAAGAGAGGAAGCGCATTATGCATTTTGTAGTTGTCGGTGGTGGCCCATCTGGTGTGGAATATGCTGCAGAACTTCATGACTTTGCACATGATGATTTAGCTAAACTATATCCTTCAATCAAAGATTACCTGAGAATTACACTTCTTGAGGCAGGCGATCACATTTTGAACATGTAAGGCAGATCACTTCAGAAAGAAATTAGTCTGGTGGGGTCTAAGGCATGATTATGGTTATATTTTCTGCGTTTGTCAATGACAATCACTGTCAGTTGGTAATAGCTCTTGCTGTGTTTATACCTGTTTAATGGTCCTTGAATACACATTTTGAACATGTAAGGCAGATCACTTCAGTAAGAAATTAGTCTGGCGGGGTCTAAAGCATGATTGTGGTTATGTTTTCTGCGTTCAAAGACAATCACTATCAGTTGGTAATATCTCTTGCTTTGTTTATACCTGTTTGATGGTCCTCGAATATGGAAGATGGATACACCATTTTCTGCAGGAATCTGGTCTTAGCCTTTTGTTGTAGGTTTCAATCCAACTCCATTTTGTTGAAAGTATTTGGAATAATTACGTGCAGCATTTTTATACACTATATCATAGCTAATGAAATCTAGACACACAGACGACCGGAATCGATTAGTTTGGCACTCAAAATGCGGATAAAGAGGTGTTGTACATCTCTGAATATATCATATCCAAGAAAAGAAGGTTCAACTGTCAAATGGTGATTTTTGAAATTAAGAATCAATTAACATCTGAGCCTTGCTTACTTGTTTCTTACAGGTTTGACAGCAGAATTACTAAATTTGCTACTGAGAAGTTCGAAAGAGATGGAATTGATGTAAAGACAGGTTCAATGGTCATAAAAGTTTCTGACAAGCATATCTCTACTAAAGAGATAAAAACTGGCCAGACTATTTCAATACCTTATGGAATGGTTCTCTGGTCAACCGGCATTGCAACTCGTCCTGTCATTATGGATTTTATGAAGCAAATTGGTCAGGTCTGTTTCCTCACAACCATTTACATCTCCATATTTCCCTACACTTCACAGCAATGCGTGATAGGATATTCCATTAGGGTTAAATTTCTTTGATCTCAGGGTAACAGGCGTGTTTTAGCTACAGATGAGTGGCTAAGGGTTGAAGGGTGTGATGGTGTGTATGCTCTTGGTGACTGTGCCACGATAAATCAACGGAAAGTCATGGTAAATGAATTTAGATAGGATACGAGGCCTTTCAGTTTTTATATGTTCTAACTAGCACTTAGCTCTTTCTATCGACAATTTTCATACTATTCTCATTGTTCTAACAGTAAGTGTATCCTTAGGCCAGCTTTGGCGTATCTTGTTAGAAGGTGCCCTGTCAGTATGCTATTGTAGGTTATCGGCCGACGAGCTCAATAAATTTCATTTTTCTCTCCTGTTCACTATCAGGAAGATATAGCAGTAATATTCAGCAAGGCAGACAAGAATAACTCTGGTACCTTAGATCTCAAAGATTTTAAAGATGTTGTTGACCACATCAGCGAAAGGTATCCTCAAGTGCAGATTTATATGGAAAAGAAAAAATTGAAAACCTTTGATGCTTTACTAAAAAGTGCTCAAGGGAATGACAACAAACTGATAGATATTGAAACATTCAAGAATGCTCTACATGAAGTAGATTCTCAAATGAAAAATCTTCCTGCAACAGCTCAAGTAATTTCAATTTTTTCCCCTTCTTTCATTCCTTCTTTCAACCAGCTAACAATGCTCTTTTGAGTTACTGTTTTTTTCTTTTTTGAAATTTTAAGGTTGCAGCACAGCAAGGTGAATACCTTGCAAGCTGTTTTAATCGTATGGAGCAATGTGAAAAGTATCCTGAAGGTCCTATGAGATTTAGGGGAACAGGCTGCCATCGGTTTCGTCCATTTAGGTACAAAATAGACGTTCTTCCTTTCTCTATTTTCCATGAAATATACAGGGCAATTTAAAGGGTAGTCCATCTCAAAAAGAAAAATTTAAGTAATAAGTAATGCCCTTCATGAATCAGTTCTTCTTGCCAATGCCTTTTTTGTAGAGGCTTTAATATCCAGATGAACATGTGCAAAAGTCTTGTTTACTTGAGACTAATTTAAGGTTTCATAACAAGGACACTGTCTTCTCTGTCAAAGACACCATTTGTTTATGTTTGTTGATATTGTAATGAAGAGTTTTAGAGAGAATGCCGATACATCTGTCGATTATCCAATGCAAGGTATAAGCATTTTGGACAATTTGCTCCATTGGGAGGAGAGCAAACTGCAGCTCAACTTCCGGGAGATTGGATTTCCGTTGGCTATAGTACTCAGTGGCTCTGGTACGCGGTGTATACAAGGTAATACTCTTATTCAGGTTCAGAAATACCTGCTCTAATGTTAACATACTGCCATCATCTGATTTTTTTTTTTTTTTACTTACAGTAAGCTAGTCAGCTGGCGCACGAGAGTGTTAGTGGTATCTGACTGGCTTAGAAGGTCAATATTCGGAAGAGATTCAAGTCAAATCTGAGAGTTCTGGAGTTTGAATCTTGCAAAACAAGTACTGATGCTCAGGCAATTCTTAGCAGATTTTATTCCACCTTCAGCTCAAAACCTCACATAATTATCTTTGTTTGTTAGTGTTTTTCCTGACTGTTTCATTAAAAAATAAGTTCTTAGCAGAAAAACTTTTGCTGGAAAAAACTTTTGGGTACAATACTTGCCCTTAGTTTCGGATTGTTTAGGAATATTGGCGAATCCTAATTCCATTTTAACCAAGTCATTCTTATGAATTTCTTATCAATTCATGCTGTTCCATTCTGATGGTTGCATCAAAGTATTGTTGTTTTCTTCAAAATGTGAGCTTGTAACTTTTTATAAAGCCTTTTCGTAATACTGATTATGGTAGAACCAATATCCTAAGTATTGGAAGAAACAAGGCTAAATAAAGTAGAGGACTGAAACAAAATTGGAACAAAATCTGTTGTCTAATTGTCATATGACATGAATAGTTGTAGAAAATACTGTCCTGAGCTGTCTCAGATTTTGCTGGAGTCCCTTCCAAATATAAACTTTCTCGACCAGTCAGATATCACCAACATTCTTGTACGCCAGCTAACTAGCTTGCTGTAAGTAGAGGAGGAGAACTGTCAAGTGATGAAAATATTCTGATATAAATCAAATACATGTGAATATGAGGGAATCATTACCTTGCATAAACTGAGTACCAGAGCCACTGAGCGCTATGTCCGATCGAAACCCAATCTCCTGGAAGTTGAGCTGCAGTCTGCTCTCCACCCAATGGAGCAAATTGTCCAAAGTGCCTGTACCTGAAATTTCATAACTAAAGTTTCAGTATTCTATATTGCGTTTTCAATCGTTTAGCAACTCCATCATTTATAAAAAAAATTCCTTTACTTTCCTAGATCTCCTCTATACAATAGATAAATTCCATACAATGAGTAATTCATAGCATATGAAGAATGAAAAGAAAGAAAAATGGTGGGAGAATATACTGTACCTGAAGGGATGAAACTGGTGTCGGCCTGAAGCCCTGAACCTCAGAGGACCCTCAGGATTCTTTTCACAAAGCTCCTTTCTGTTGAAACATTTTGCAAGGTATTCTCCTTGTTGTGCAGCCACCTATAAAATAAAAAGAAAATGAAGATCGATAATGTAAATGAATACTATAGATGGTTGAATAATGTCAACAGAAAAGTGAAAACTAAAATATATTTTACCTGAGCAGTTGGTGGGAGACTTTTCATTTGAGAATCAACTTCGGATAGAGCCTTCTTAAATATTTCGATATCTATTTGTTTCTTGTCATCTCCTTGAGCATTCTTCAGTAAAGCATCAAAGCTTTTCAGTTTGTTCTTTTGCAAGTAAAGCTCAACTTGAGGGTATCTCTCACAGATGTGGCCAACAACTTCTTTGAAGTCTTTAAGATCTAGAGTACCAGTGTTGGTCTTGTCTGCCTTCCTGAATATTGCTGCTATATCTTCCTGTTAAATCATAGGGCATTATTGTATCAAGTCAGCTGAAAACTTCATCAGAAAACACTATGCAATGTGTATAATACAGAGATTTTAAATATGTTTACTTTCACATACCATGACTTTGCGTTGATTTATAGTCGCACAGTCACCTAGAGCATATACATCTTCGCAGCCTTCAACCCTCAGCCATTCATCGGTTGCCAGAACACGCCTTTTGGCCTGTCCCCAAATAACAATCCTCAATGGTTAGTTTAGTTGAAAAGTCTTTCACGAGTAAAATTTCAGAAATGAAGGTGAAATAGTAGGATGCTCATGGTTGCGGAACCACAGACCTGATCAATGTGGTTCATGAAATCCCTGACAACAGGACGAGTAGCAATGCCGGTTGACCAGAGGACCACTCCGTATGGTACAGAAACAATTTCACCGGTTTTTCTCTCCTTAGTAGAAATATCCTTATCAGACACTTTTACAACCATTGATCCTGTCTTTACATCAATGCCATCTCTTTGGAATTTCTCGGTAGCAAATGTAGTAATTCGTTTGTCAAACCTGCAAGAATCAATCAATTAAAAACTTGTCATTACCAGTCATAATCACACTTCAGAACTCAACAAATTAAGAGAGAACTGATCTAACTTACATGTTCAAAATGTGATCACCAGCCTCAAGAAGGGTTATTTTCAGGTAGTCTTTAGCTGAGGGATATAGCTTTGCCATATCATCAAATGCCAAGTCGTGTAGCTCTGCAGCATACTCCACACCTGTTGGACCACCTCCAACAACTACAAAATGCATCACCCGCTTCTTCTCTTCTTCGCTTACACTCGGAAGGCTTGCACGCTCGTAACAGTCAATTATTGACTTACGAAGCCTCTGCGCGTCTCCAACTTCCTGCAGGGTGAGGAGATCAAGTCATGGCTTTAGTATTTCCTTCCCAGGCTATTCGATAGAGTATTCAAGAATTCCGGGATTTTGCTATAGCTGACACCGCTAATTTCAAACTTTCTTTAAATGGTGTTAAGCAGCAAATCAAATTCATAATTCAGAACATACCTTCAGGAAATGAGCATGCTCCTCGACACCGGGGGTGTTGAAAGTATTTACACGAGCTCCCATGGCCAATATCAAGACATCATAATCAACTGTGAATTCTTCAATTCCATCCAAAGTTGAGGATTGGTTAGAACGACAATAAACTTTCTTATTTACTGGATCAATCTTATAACATTCAGCTTCCTTGAACTCAACATTGTAAGGTTTCTGCAATATTACGAAAAAAATAAGAAACATAACTCAGCAACACTAATTCAAAAAACCAACATAACACTTTGTACATTTAACAGTCATTATTGCTTCCAACCTTTTTCACAATATTGCGAATTGGCTCTACTATGCTGCGAGCTTCCACCGTTCCATTAGTTACACTCGGTAACAAAGGAGTGAACGCGAAGAAGTTATTCGGAGAAACGACTTGAACATCATAGGAAGAGCTCTTCAGGTTTTTCAAAAAACTTGTGCCTGCCCAACCAGTTCCAAGAACTACCACCTTCTTTTTCTTGCCTTCATTCTGAGATGAGTCTGTGATCAATCCTTGGAATGGACTGGCATCAGAAAACGTTAACAGACCTCCACCACTGCAATAATTCGAGAATCAAGGTATATAAGTTGAAAACAACAGCAACGAATAACATTATTACTAAGTTCTCACATGGAATACTGCATATGGTATATTACATGCATCATCACAACAAAAAGTTTTTAGATAAAACAAAAATATGCGTACATTTCTTGATGCACCAACAAGAGTTTTGGATCTGCAGTCACTAGTTAGGATAGACATGTTAATTTTCAACACAGTGATTGTTTTTACTGTATTTAAGGTAGCCTGAGACAGAAGAGACACGAAGATAGTCTCAAGGGTCCAACCACACATATCTCTATCACTTATCTCCCTGGACATTAACCAAACGCAACCTCTATAAGGGTGCCTGACAGCTTTTATGATGGAAACGCACTTTTTAGAAACTTTTTAAAGAAAGAAAAACGGTGTTGTCAGTACAAATTAGTCAAAAAGCTTCAAGAACATATAAATCCTCCAAAAAAAGAAAAACAAAAAAACAGTAACACAAACAATTATAAACCCAAATAAATAAAAAAATATGTTATGATTTGTAACCTGACGGTGGAGACAATAAGCAGCTTAAAGAAAGTAGGGTGCTCTTGAAAAGTTCTAAAGGCTCTCTGGAAGAATGCAGACCCTCTCATTGTAAAACCCCAGTCTCTCTTTCTCCCTTGAAAAATAGAAGCAAACCTTAGGGCAGAAGCTAGAGAAGTTTATATAGGGAGTACATTGTGGAATAAAATTGGAAACATGGATTTTAAACTGTGAGAGAATGAAACTTGACATGCAAGACAGGGTTAAATAGAGTAACTGCAATTGAGACAGGTCTATATTTCCTGAGAAGTTGCAAATCCCTAACTTTATGCGTTGAACCTGCATTAACTCCCACTATTACATATTTCTATAACTTTTCTTTTTTATCTTTTAGTTTATAACTTGTCAAAGCATAATTGTAAAACCTGATATAGAGTAAGGACAAAATCACGGGTCAATTTCAATTTTTTTTTAATTAAAACGGGTCAATTTCAATTTATTATTTTTAATTAAAACAATATTATTTCTTTAAAAAAACATCAAGAAAAAAGTTAGTGGGTTTTGACCAGCGAGTCAAATATTTTACCAAGTTAATTGAATTTCTTTTTTAACTCCAATCAATTCAAGTTTTGAATCGAAATTAATCTAGGTCTTGATTGAAATCGACCATCTAGCAAGTAAAGATTTTACTATTAAGTGTGAAAGGACTCAAAACAGGAAAGGATAGCATGTCTATTGTGAAATATAAAGATATTTGTTTCATAAAAGAAAAGATCTCTTTCCAAAAGAAAAAAAAAAACATTAATGCAGAAGAAGAATCTTCTTGTTAACATAGCAGTTTCTTCTCTTAATTTAAAATACATGATTAATTGCTTTAATGCATGGTCATGAATGGTTACCAGCTGTCTAATTGGGTTTTCCAAGAGACATTTTTCATACATAGCAACTAGGAGAGTATTTAAAAGGTTGATCTTGCCACTAAGATATTCTTGTAAAAATAAAAATAAAAGTAGAAAACGTATTTATTGAGAGACAGTCACAAATTCCGAATATGACTAGTCTCACTCTTTAAAAGGGTACGAGAATACCCGGATAAGAACTAAAATAAAAAACTAGAAGAGTGTTTGAAGTTTGATAACAATTAGTTTTTAAAGTGATTTTTTCTTGGAAATTTATTAAAATAATTTTTGATATTAGTATATAAGAAATTCAAAAATATTTCAAAATTAATTTTTTTTTAAAAAATAAACTCTTATAAAAATTTGTATATGTTGCGCTGCATTACAAAACTGTGCTTAAATTCCTTCACCATGGAGTCTTAAAGCAAGCCATCCATAAGCAGACCAATGCAAAATCCAAGATGAAGTGTGGGGAGCAAACCAGTGCGGCTTGTCCAGCCTCCTGTGTATTGTCTCAGAATTTTGCATGACAGG
>Ga0307515_10012286_pt1 | contig 16119 bp, 6 predicted proteins | sample 17_EM_MG_FD_194513 | JGI IMG/M metagenome (GOLD analysis project Ga0307515, IMG submission 194513) | Populus trichocarpa ectomycorrhiza microbial communities from riparian zone in the Pacific Northwest, United States - 17_EM | ecosystem: Host-associated > Plants > Roots > Unclassified | place...
CAGGATGTAGCAGGGAGCATGTCTCTCCTTGTTTTGAGTATAAAGGCTGCCAATGAAACCAATAAAGAGAATGATGTACCAAAGTTAATATTTTGCACATAACAGTAACATATATGATTGCGACAATGAATAGAAAAACCCGAAAAGGAGAACCGGAGACTGGAACCGACGGGTCTAGCCAAACCCGGGAAAACCCGCAGGTTGACGGGTACGGGTACGTGTTTGGCCCGCCAAGAAGCTCCGGGTCGGGTTTTTGGACAGGTCTGGAACCGAACCGAACCGTTTTTCCGGTCCAAACCCGGACCACTGGCGGGTTACCCGGACCCGTTGCTAACACTAGGAAGGGCGCTATTTCCTGCATTGAGAGTTGCTGCATTCGATTGTTGGCAACCTATTGAGCATCGTCTTCTCGCTCGTTGTCCAGATACTGCTCGAGCAACCGCTGAGCCACCTCCCGGTGCGATTCAATGACTTTGAATCTCAGTAGGCCATTCGCGTAGCTAATCCATTTCGGCAGGTACGTGATGCGCAAGTTTAAGGATTGCGGAATATCCGTGGTTTGGAATGCTTTCATATTTGCTAAGGTCAAACCTCTGACCCTAATGAATACAAGGATCATTATGCACATGATGCTGCGCTTCCAGTCGTTGGGGGTCTAGCAGGTTATACACGTTAGCCAGTGGACATGATAGTCCTCATCTTTCGCATTTTAGACCGACTCACCTTCACAGCCAATACAGCCTCCACAATCTTCTTCGGAAGGAATCACATCCATTTGTTAACTGTGTAGTGATTGGGGAGGCTTCCACGATCATGTTTGTTCTTTTTGACCTTCGGGCCTTGCACCTCCGATGTGGTGTGTTTACTTCCCTTGGGGGGCATAGCCATCGTCAGAAAGTGCCCTAGAAGGTAGAGGCTAGAATGACGTACGGGGTCTCGGCTTTCGATGTGTGTGATGCATTGGAATGCAGGCGCAGTCCGAAGAGGATGGGTGGAGTTGAGTGTGTGTCGATGGCGATGAGGAGGAATCTGGGCTGCTGAGCCGCAGAGCGCACAATTCCCGGAGCCCTCATGCCAAGAGCTTCTGATGCTCAGTGTTTACACGATTCCATTTTAGGCAGCTTGGAATGCTATTCACTCGTTCCAATAAGCGAACCCTGTTTTCAGAGCTCGAAAGGTTCCAGCCCCTCTTTGGGTATGAGCGAGTTTCGTCAGATAGGGGCGCTCGTGCCATGACTGGGGCTGGGAACGAGCATATGGTTGCCGGTAAGATTCCCTAAGCGGTCTCGCAGTTGTCTCGCTCTTCAGGCGGAGTAACCCTCAGCCCTAATCACTTCGCTGTGCCTCGGTAACTCCTACCGTGCCAATTTTAAAGTGTTGATTAACCGAGGTATGAGCGGGTAACTTGAATAAGCCAAATGAGAAGGGTGGGTGCGAGACAAGATTTATGAGTTGCCAACGACTACTCCTCACACAGTTAACTAGTCTTAAGTTCGCTTAAGACCCAGCCTCACAATTTGGGGAATGAATTATGACCTAGTGAATACGAGTGCTACGTTCATCACGTGCTATGGTCGGTGATCAGAGCACTAAAATCGCAAGGAATATTCTATACACTAAAGGAACAGGGAAGATATAGTGCGGATTATAGAGGAACCAATGCTGTTTAATTTGGTAGTCTTGAGGACTTGATAAGGCTGATGATCGAATGAGGCTCTGCATTTAGGTAACCTTGAGAGAAATTCGTGTGTGAAATTCAGCTCACCTACCCGATCAGGTAGGTCGTACCCTCTATTTCTCGCCACCTCCCATCTTCAGGCCCCAGCTCTCTCAATCTCGTCCACTACTGTACCAGCACCTGAGATTCTGAATAGTGTGATCCATGGGATAAAAACAGGATGGTAATTCCGTCAAAAACCTCTCTTGCATATTAGTTGTAGGAATATCAGACCTTGCAAACCGCATCGCTGGTACATCCACAGTATCGTATTATAACCGAATCCTTCTCTATTTAGTACAGGCAAAATTCTGAATGTCATTCATTATCATGATCGTACGAAACCTCATTCAAACGAACCCCCGCGAAACACAACTTTGATACAACTATTGAGATTGGGTTACCTCCGGTACGCGATGTGATGGTGAATCCCTTGGCTACAAGAGGTCCACGTAGAATACTTAGTATGATGAAATACTCTGGTGTGAGGGCATCAAAATGTTCCCAAAATTAGGGACTTATAGCGTTTTCCGGTGATTGTAGACCCGAAGGTGCTACACGAATGATACACAATGATCAGTCGAGTCTGATGGAAGTTCACATATCCTAGCTCATATATTCCTCATGTACGCTACAGTGCCCCTAAAGCTCTCCCAGTCACCACCGGTTGTACTATACCGAGCCAAACCCCAACCAGAACGCAAGCAACACAGTGCACTCCGCCGCACCATCTTTATCCCTTTTCGACCAACCAAACTGCGCATCCAGACTACCTAGAAAGTCCGATGTAGAGAACAGTACAGCCTATATGCAAAAATTCCACAGTTTCCTTAAATAAATTTGCATGACCTCAAAATCGCACCAGCCTGTTTGAATTTAGATTCATCAAATTCCACGCAAAGTACGGAAACCTTATCCAAATCTACGAAGGAGTGATGACGAGCGCGATCGCTGTAGGAACACACTACGAAGTCATGGGATTCCATGCGCCGAACTAATGAGTAGCGACCATCCGGGATCGGGTGCTTATGGTAAGCAGAAACCAGAAACTGAACCGAACTTTGCCCTTCTCGTTCAACGGTCAGAATTCCAGATCTTTTTCCGCCGGTAGAGATTCCCAGGCCAGTAATGTCTGCTGCCGCGATAACATATCCGAAATACTTGTAGGTGGTACTGTTTGGGGAAGTGCAAGAGCCACCCTTATCTCTGTAGCAAAAGGGTCCCACAGGATCCTCCGGTAATTCGTGGTCGCGGATTTGTGTCCATGACGGGAACCACAAATGATTCTGGTCTCCAGGTTCAGGGTATCGGAACAAAAGTTCGTCTCTCATTGTAGGTGTCATGTGTCGAACGCATCTAGTCCAGGCGGTTTCAATGTCAATGTTCTCCCAGAATGCGGGTATTGTCACTTTAGGATTTGACATCAAGAATCCAATTGCGGCAACTTTATCGACATCCCGCCTAGCATTACGATGTTGCATCTCTCTTAATACACCGAACAACCCGCAAGCAGTCCTGATAACTTTTAACGGTGCGTCCCCTTGACGAAGGAAGTGAGCAGGTGCTCGAATCTCCAAGAGCTCGGAAATTCCAGTATAAGATTTAGAATGCTCAAATTCCTCCTTATTCATACCCTCATAGCGGCCATCTTCTATTACCACAACGGATTGTTTATTGGTATATCCGTCAGGTGTACCTCCAGTAATCGAACCGCGCTTGGATTCCTGCAGTGTCCATGCTCGATTTGTCCAGTGGAATTCGCTTTCCCACCCGCTGGTTTTGAAAGGCCTCCCGAGACCGTTGTAGTAACGAAGCACCTTGAGGTCGCCAAAATACACATTTCCGATAGTCGGTACATCGATTGCCCATTCTATCGCCCGCATTTGCTCAGTTGGTCCTTTAGCTCCGGATTCTGCATCCTGCCTTAAGCAGAGAACATCAAGCCAACAGTATTCTGCCCCATATCGTAGCAGCTCATTCCTGACTGCCTCCAGAGTCACACCACAAGGAACTGGAATTGGCCACTCGTATCCGTTTACGGCAGTCTTCACCATGTGCCTCTCTGATTCCTTTACCCAACTGTGAGAGATTGCCCACAAATTCGGGGTTTCGAGATCGGCAGATTCCCAAGGTATGACTCGATGGCTACGAAGATCCCATACTCTTCTTGGTCTAATCGAAAACGGGGATGCGATGACTAGTTGCTCGCTCATATCTTGCTTCAAATACTGCAAATCTTGCTGTAGTCTGCGATTTTCTATCTTCTCCAAGTCCAGTCTGTCTTTCAAACGAGGTCGTTCCACTTCTGGACAATTAAGCTGCTTCCAGGTACCCCGCAGTAGCCCGTAGGCTGTTCCGAAATCATAGTTTTGGGAAATACAAAGTTGAAGTGCTTCAGAGGCATCTTCGGATATATCGATGGTGTATTCGGTGCCTAGGCAAGCGTTAAGCCGAGACAAGAGTTCCTCCTCTCTCAATTTTCTGCAAGATTCGAGGGCTTTCTCTGGTGTAAGTATGATGGGTAATTCCTCTGGAGCACGTGCGGATAGTCCCTGGGTATTGCTTTCACCCTAATATAAGCGTCCAGTCAGTGTTAAGTAATGGGCTTTGAAATTCGGGTTACATTAGGCGTGAGTGGACTAACCTGTCTGGGTATATTCTCATATTCAGCAACCCTCTTTCGCTCCTCCTCTCTGCCTTTCTCGACCGACTGCATTCTCTTTCTCCGACCCTTAGCAATTGCATCTTCGAGCATCTCCCTTTTCTTTTTCTCTTCATGCTTCCATCGGTTGCCTGTTGTTATCTTATACCATGCCTTAGCTACACATTCAGCAGATTTTTGTCTCCTTTTCTCGGCCATTTCTTCTTCGTGCCTTTCCTCTTGAATTCTTCGTTCTTCGAGTCTCTGTCTCCTCTCCCTGAGACTGCTCTCCGCAGTCTTCATCTGCCATCTCTTCGCAACCCATTTGGCAAGCCTTTGGCCTCGCTCCGCTTTGTCCTCCCTTTCGACCATACTTTTCTCAACTGTCATCGCTTTCCATCGCTCTATGGTCCCTTCGGCAACATTCCGCTTTATCCTCTCTGCCATTTCTTGCTCAAATTCATGTTGCTTAATCCGCTCTTGCTCTATTTCCGCCCTCCTCTTCTCAACTTGCTTTTCCTCAGCTTCCCGAGTCCATTTGCTGATTACCTGTTCCAGCATATTGCGTTCACTCATGTCGGTTATTTCTGGGCATTCACCCATCCCCCCTTCAAACGTGACATCTTCCACTACCCGTCCTGTCGCCTCGCTTCCCGCCCCTTCGGCACTCCGCCGCCCTTCCTGTTCTTGCTCGACGCTGCTGCCATTCCTCTCTTTTGTCGGTTTTTCGATCGTCTTATCTTTCTTGCTCAGTCTATTCCAGGCCATTCCAGCGGCTACCATCATCACAGCACCGGCTACCTGTATCCACTGAAATACATCGCCGTTTGCAGTTGGATTGTTTAATTGGGACATGGCGAACGCAGAACTGAGGCCGTCTGTGCAAAACTTTGAGAATTGTCTAGGATAATACTACTAGTTATGGAGTATGCGATCAGGAGGATGTGAGGTTAAGTGAAAGAGCGAGGATCATTGGGGGGTTAAACTCTATAAATGCAGGAGTCGATCGGGATGCAACTTTGTCGACACTTCATCAGTCCACGTTCTCACAACCACCGTGTTTTTTTCTGTCTGCCATTCATACACACCACTGTGGGCTACTATTATTAGCGTCCCATATCGCCATCAGACATCCCAAGTTCGGTTGGGGTTGCAACGTTCGCTCCCGCCATCAGCCGCAATTCAAGTTGAACCTAGTTGGCGACAAATGGCAAGACATGTTTGGATGAAACATTTCGAAATGCACCTCTAGTGTGATGTGACAGAAGCCAGCGGTATTTAAATATCGCTATTGGTTCAGGAAACCAGGCATCCACAGTGTTCAGAGTTAACCATGTCACACGCGCAGAAGCTGAGCCTACTTCGTTGCTACCCGCAGAAGAATCAGCGGTATCCTCAATACGAGCCAATTAACCCATCAAAAAGCTTTCACATGGTTTCTTGCAGAGCTTCCACTGGGCACTGTGGATGAAGTGGACGTATGCACGCTGCTTGATAATCAATTGATATTTCAAAGCCACCAAAATTTGTTTTTCATCTCAAGATACACTTTGGCACGATTTCCCGGCAATAGTCCTGCGGGAAAAGTAAACAATGGAATCTGCATTTCAAATCATTTCCCTGCGTGAGTGTGCACTTTTGAACCTCAGCGCTTAATGTTAAAATGTCTAGAAAGTTTCAAAGACGTCCTAGATTCAGGGGGTAAGAACTGTATCAACATAATACTGTTCCAACAGCAACTTGAAACTACAAGCTATAGAGACAGACCACCCGATTGCGAAAGACCCCCGGTTGCGAATTCCATACAAACTACGGTTGCAACAAAACCCTTGTCGAGATATAACCAAGCAAAAATACTAGATTTCCAACTAAGCGGTTTTCGCAATCGGGTGGTCAGTCACTGTACACCCGCCGATCTATATACGAATACATATCATCCCGAATCAGAAATATCTAAGTCTTTGTATTTTTAATATCTGAATTGTGCCGCATACGGTAATAAAAACGTGGCGTTCCTCATGAGCAAGTGGTTCCAGACATCTAATACAATATACGGCAGGTTTCTTGCTCAAAATAGATCCTTTTCACCTTGGCGAGTTTGTGGAATTTAAATTACTATAAAGGGCAACAACATTTGTACTAAGCTGATTCTAAGGTGTACTTTGGCTCTTTGAGTGAGTTAATACGGTATAGCAGTCCAGGCGCTTCAGCCAATGAAGGATACATCAAAATGTATTCTATAATACTATTACTTCTTCTTGTAGATTAACGACCAAAACTTTACCTTGTAGAAACCCAGGCATACCGGAAAATACAATTGTTAGATAACATTATGGAAAACACCACCAGAAGCCCACCCCGGCTTTGATATTTTCACCCACAGACATTGAAGGAACAAGTATAAGAGGGATGCAGGGATCCCTGCATAAACTGTATTTCCAACAGTATGAGGGATTAAAGGGTCGGTGACACAGGGCACTGAGAAAGTAGTTATGTACAATACCTATCTAATTCATATATATCAAAATACACATACTGGATGGTGCTTTATGATTGAACCATATTTGGAGTTAGAAATAACAGTATAAATGTCTCCACCATGTGTCTCTGGGTAGTTTTGGCAGTAGATATGTATCTCAAAGATACACCTGCGTTGTGCACGAAATTTGGATTGGAGAGAAGGCTGCAGGTCGATGGCTATGCTGTTATCAACCCTCAAACATGCAAGGTTAAGACTCTCCCATGCGCTATCTGTGGGCTTGCAGAAGGTCTTGCATTAGTTTCTGGGCTAGTCTCAAGGTCTAGCCTGCAAAATATACATCTTACGATATTGGAATGCGTACTTAATACTGGATGAAAGTGTCGCTAAAGCCCCTCTCCGCGCGGAGGGCGAGCCTTGGCGAGCAAAGGGTATTGCACGGAAGCTCTAGATTGTTATTCAAGACTTAGTTCTGTGCCAAGCATGCCCTCACGAAGTACTCTCATTGGTTGACTGGTAGTACGTACACTTAGTACTTAAGTACCTACCCCTCGAAATCCAAAGTTTCAAGCTCAATTAAGTCCACCAATTTCACTCTAATCCCAAAGTATAGAACAGTGACTTCTAACTGAAATAAACTCACCAAGAGCTGACTAGAGACTGTAACTCTGATCTCGCCGGAAGCTAGCTAGCTGCAGATGATAGACAGGCTCACCAAAAGTTTGCTGGAAGCCCTAGCGCTGAGCTGACTAGGGAGGCGCTTGGTGACCCTCGGCTACCTGTGGCTAGGAGCTCATTGTCGACCGTAAAGATTAGCACACCAAGATCTATCTCATAGTGAAAATTCAGAGCATTCTAGGAGATCACTACCGACGGTAGTGATAGACAGACTAGAAGCTAGCTAAAACGGTGACTCTAGACTAGTTTGTTGACACGTATACTCTGCGATGGCGTGGAAAGCTCGTCTGCTGTCTCCCGTCTGTATGCACAAGTCTAAAGAGAGAGAGAAAAGGAGAAAGCTAAAAGGATACGAAGTCCACAATGCTATACTAGAAATGGTAACCCACGTAGCTGCGAAGTAGTCACATAATGCCGGTCGATGATCTCAGGCGAAAGCCCATTATCTCCGTCAACATAGTTAGGAGTTAGGAAGAGGAGGTTGGGGATGGTAGAGTTAAACTCCTGACAAGCATCTCACATATGGCAATACCTTGCTGTTTAGGAGTTGGCTAGTTACACCGACTCTAGACTGGCTGGAAATTTACTGGAGACACCTTACCCGAATCGCTTCAACTCCCACTTAGGTGGCGAAGCTGCCTCTCGTGCTAGGATGTCCAATAGGCATTACGAATATTCATTACCGATGCAAGTTACATGTGCTTTCTACTCGAGCAGAGTGGTGGGCTTGACTTAATAATCACATGGATAAATTGTGAATCATGACTGCAACAACAGCATTCAGATGGGGCAGCAACAATGCAGTTGCCTTTGATGTCCCAAGGAGAAAGTTAATTCACTTCCACAGACGACAATACTCCAGTATGCTCCCCGCCCATGGTATGACGAAACCACCAAGCAACGAAAAAGAAGCTCATGTAGAGATCTACGGGCTATCAGTTCGACCAGATCACGATTTAGCCCACTCGTTACTTGACCCTTGATCCAATGCTCCACTGCCGATCTAATCACACGGATCACAGAGCTTGCGCCGGAACTGATCCGGGACAAACTCAACCAGTTCTACGGAAGAACCTCGGTCAGCTTCATTCACTACCCTCGCGATCGAACTAGTCAGTGCCTCATAGTTTGCTCAGCGCCGTACCAGTTTCCGTATTATATTGAAGGCTTTTGTAGATACATAATTAACACAGTGCAGTAAATGAACTGAAGCAATATTCCGAATCTTTAGAGAAAATCGTTTTCAGTTATCATCCAGAGTGACTAATCGTGTTTCTTACCGTTACCGTCTACAGGACTACTACTCGCGCTTTCGTCGTGATAACCCCATCGTTTTTCTTCTGGGTGTCAGGCACAACCATCCCCAACCCAATAGCCCAATCGCTCCGTCCTGATTCTCTGATAAGTTCCTCTGCAAGATCCAACCGCCGTACATATGGTTTCGGCTGTCCAGCCACTTTTAGAACTCGTCCATGCATGTGAAAAGTCCTGGCTAGCTCATTACTCAGGCCTAACAGGGAAACCGACGCAAGCAGCAGCGTAAGAAGGGTGATGCTTCCGGTTTTGGAAGCGTTGCCCGCAAGCGCAGCCGTCGCATAAACTATCAATGTTGCAAAAGCGACCGCAAAGCTTTCCAGCGAGGTCGTATTTCGAAGCCACTTCCCCGAGGTCACGGCCTTTAGATCATCTACGTAGCCTTTAACCCGAATCCAGCGGTCCTCGCTGAGCAAAACCAACAGGTCTCCGTATACCTCGGGTTCGGGTTTCCCTATGCGTGGAGCCGGTTTAGTTGGAGCTACTGTATAGCATTTGGGACAAAGGAACAATAGAGAAGCAATCTACCTTTCCATCCAGGTTTACTTCGTCGTCGTATCACAATAACGTTTAGTAAGCGAGCAATTATCAGAGCCAGAATAGTCCCTAAACCCCACCAATCATGGACCGAACCCAAAAAGCAGGTCGCGGCTATAGTCATGAGAGGGCCCATAAGGAATAATATTGATGGCAAAACCCCGCCTTTCAGAAAATAGCAGCTTCGGATCCCTTCGGCTTTCTCTGGTTCGACATCGATAGTCACAAGATGTCCTGTAACTCCAATCCTCTGCATGAAATACACAGTAGCTGGGTTTTCGACCCGGAAAATATAGCCCGTCGTAAGCGCCGCGGTTGCGGGTTGCTCCGCGAAATTAACCTCCGACGCATTCTGGTGTTTGTGAATACCAGGAGCGAGGAATAAGATATCGAGAGAAGAAGCAGAACCGATGATGGCAGTTCTTTTCGCGATAGCTGAGAGATCGGCCAATGCCACGAGTCCAGCTGCATCTAGCGATATCCCGGAGAATGTCGTCTGCCCAAACATTGAGGCCCTTTTGAATCGATGGTGGTGAAGGTCTGAGAATCAAGTCGTAACAATAGGTGGTATCGGCCGGTTACTGAAATCGAGCTTCAGGAAAAAAGATTGCACATTACCTACCATAATAATATATCTTCAAGGGAATATTCCCACGCCAACAATTTGAACTGCTGCCAAGTAAATGAAAACCGCCCCTGTGCTGCCATGCAAGGCGGAGCCTGAGCCGCAAAAAGCAACCCTGCCAGGACGCCACTATATGAACGCACTCAACGAACCCGAGAGAATAACTGACGGATATTATCCCGCGTTGTATTACCGACGTTTGGTGTCCACAATCAAGTTGGGGGTCAGGCGACTACCCTGGATCGCCTGATTCCAATTATGTTTCGGGGATTTACGCTACACCTTGCAGATTTTCGGGGCGGTTGCCGTTACAATCAGATAACCGCATATGGAGGTACATACCAGAGCCGGCTCTCAATCCACAAATATGCACGAACAAAAGCAAAAAAAAGAAGCTACATTGTCCATTCTTTCGCCGGGCTGACATCTTCTCGAGTTTTTACCCAGCCCTGCGAACCTGAGGTCTGTCACTTCGCCTTCGCTGACGCTTTTGCTATCCAGCAGCGAGTGGACTTCCGGAGTAGACACGTAGGCTATGTCTCAACGGATTGGAAAACCTAACCCTTTGCTTGCAACCAATGAATGAATCATTTCAGCACTTTTCCCTGAGAAGCTTGCAACTCCGCATGCTCACCCAACCGCATTTCATTGCGCACACCCGTTAATATACACTGATCCATATGTATTCAACAAAGTCTATCCGAACACAGCCCCACCTTGACGCACCACACCACTGTAGCCCTTAAATTCGGACTGATTTGGGGTTCGAAATCTCCCTAGGCATTGCAGTTCTACCACTGTGGAACATCCACTCATGGCTGTTATCGCTTCTTATAGCTGTAACACCATAACAAGTTAGATCTTATGATCAGTATTAGGACTGTTAATTCTACTCTAACACTGAGAAAACGAGCCTCTCACACCAACTGTTCACGTGATGCGGCGAATTGATTAGATTCATATACCTACACGGGTTAGTTTGAAATGTCCCTCTCAAAATGACTGATTTTGTGTATCAACTACGGTGAAATAATAGCTCCGGTGAATGAACCGAGCTATAATGACGAATATTGCGGATGAGTAATAAATGTTTCTTCACCTTTCAAGGTTAGTACTTTCACTCTCTGAAAATTCTCTCTTATTCTGCCAAGGCTAGGACCTCAGGCTATTGCACACTATGATGTGTCTCGTAAAAGCACTGACAATTGAACCTTGTCTGTGAACCAACCTGAAATAACACTTTTCAGCTATGAACAAAAGTGGCTGATGACCGATGACGCCTCAACCTCATTTGCTGTATAGTACGAGGATTCGTCGAAGAACAAGTGATAGCCAGGTTTCCTAAGTCTCAGGGAGAGAAGGTTGGACCAGTTTTACTATTTTACTGACTTAAGCGAGAAGAGGCTTCAGTATTTTGGAAATGACTCCAGCGCAATCAGCCGACCGACATCCCCCTATTTAGGATCAGGCTAGCAGCCAGTTTCGAAAAGCTAAAGATCTCTAGTGACTAAATAATACGTAGACCATAATTCTCGTGCCGGTTCCTTGCATTTCTCAACCTTCTGACCGTATGCGCATGAACTATTACGTCATATGACCAGCGGTTACAAGCCTCATAGGGCATCATACCAAATTGTTATCTAATCTTGGTGAAATCGCCCTATTGCATGCCCTTGGGAACAATTTCCTACAGTCCTGCTTGACACTGAATCTACTGCAGTGACCACCGCTTCTCCGCGACGAGAAACTTCGCCTGCAAACTGCACACTAGCATTCCAACATAGCTTCACAACCCAAATCCGACAACACTCAGACTCACCCCTTTTCTACCAAAGACGACAGATAACTAATATCTTTTGTCCTCAATATCCTCCAATCTCACGTTTCATTGGGTCTCCGCAAGGAGAAAGTGGACAGATTCAAGTTATGGTGGCGAGAGGGAGTCTGCGGAACCGTTTCGCTAGGTTATCGCCGTACACCCCCGACACCAGAATACTACGAAAAGCGAGCTTTTCAACTCTAGAGTTCCCTTTTCGTCCCGCCGACTACTCGAGTAGTGTACCGAAGGCTGTATCCCGGTACGCGACCTCCTACGTACTTCCACGGAGGTAGACAAAGCCGGCGAAGTGCTATACCTTGGCAATCAAATTCGTGCACAGCACAAGCAGTCGATCCATATTAGCTATGCTTGTACGCGCATTATCTCATCTCATGGTTCCCATTATTGTGGGTGCGGTACTAAGGGTAAAAGTCTAATCTATAGAAATGAGCTATAGGATGTAGGGAAAAAACCTCCGCAATCCCATCCTCTACTTCTATCATTGTAAAGTCATCTGTAGACTCATTCACGAATTCTCACTCGCCACCGGTTCCGCCGCTCTTGTTACAGGTATACTTGTGCCGGAGATATGTTACAGATCTGATACACGGTCACGGCTGCAGGGGTTGATGCCTCCTGTATATATCTCGAGTCTTTCTCCTTTTCTCTTTTCTATACCATAGAATACACACACACGGTTCTCCCCAACTTCCATATCGTAACAACTCTTGTTACGAATGTAAAGCGGATTAAGTCTATTCTACTATCTAAGGGAGAAGCTCGGTCTTTATATACATGAAGGCCTGGAACTCCATGGAAGTCTATGGAAGCTCGCGATTGCAAATACCAGTGGCGGTGGCGAGTGAAAACCCGTGGATGAGTCTACGACTGTGAGTTTGTTTGTTTGTAATCATTTTGCATTCGGCCGCGTAGCGGCCATGGCATGTTAAGATACAGAATCCCCACCAAACCCTATAGCCGCTTCCGCGCAAATTAAAACTCTAAAAACCCAGGAATCTAACAAAACCCGAAGCCCCGAAATTAGAACCCACACGGCAAAGTCGCAACCAAAGCCCAGCAAAAACCTTGAAAATATCCCCCAGAACCTTCTTGTTGTCTCGGTCACTCCCTGAGTATAGTAACTGTTCCAGTGAGTATGACCGGCCGGATAAGGAGCTACTCCTAATTACTACCAGACACAGCCGAAACCCCTCTCCAATCAGTGGGCATAGCTTCCCAAAGATTTCACGCCCCCATTCCTAGAGTATAACCTGCAGCCCCAGCTTCTGTCGTACGCCACTTAAAAAATCCTCGCTCACACTCAGTCCAGGGTCTCATTGATGTTATCGCAGTGGAATACCCCAACCGCTCTCGCGAGCAAGACGTTTGGAGGTCCGGAAATGAAAACGCCCTAGGTCATTCACGGCGCGCTGACCATCTTCGGGCTTGACGTGGTTGGGCGGGCGGATGGAGATGTTATCGTAAGGCATTTTGGTCTCTCAGCATTCTCTTCAGTGAGCCCGGTTGTCGTAAAAAAGAGCCACCGTAGACTGGCGTAAAACGGTCGAAAGAAGACGAGTTGCCCTAGAAGAGGGACTACCGATCGACGTCGATGCTGAGTAGCATTTGGCGGATATTTGGTGGCGAGATACAGTCCGTTTTCAACCTGGTAACGTACTTGCGGAGCGGACACACACTGGGAAAGTCGTGATGAAGCCAAAGTAAAACCCCGCTTCGCCCCGCGAGGGGAAAAGCTTGGCAAAACCAGGCGGAGGTGTTGTCGGAGGTGTGTGTCTTACGACTGTGAGTGTGTAGCCTGTGAGTCAATTCGGCGATCTTAGTATCGGCGACTTCCCTTCAGATCATATAGTAACAACTCTTATTACTATATGATCTGAAAGGAAGTAGCCTGTACTGAGATCGTCGAATTGACTCACAGGCTACGGACTCACAGTCGTAGACTCATCCACGAGTTTTCACTCGCCACCGCCACCGCCACTGGTATTTGCAATCGTGAGCTTCCATGGACTTCCATGGTGTTCTAGGCTCTCATGTATATAAAGACAGAGCTTCTCCTTAGATAGTAGAATAGACTTCATCCGCTTTACATTCGTAACAACTCTCCACCTCGTGTATATAAGGCATACTTTTCCTTTAGATAGTTTTTGCTCCTAAAGGGCAATCACTTCTGTACGAGAGACAATTCAACCTCTTGTACAAAGTTATTGTTCTCATCAGACGAGTGGCAGCCGTGACGCGTGATGTCCGGATCATTGCTTTCGCTACAGTAATATGTCACGAGAGACCCTGGATGCCTCTAATATTGTCCTCGATAGGCTCCTAGTTAGATGTGATAATGCAGACTACAATTATCTCGAACATTGTGTAGGTAGGTAGCCAACGATTTGGAATATATCCCATACCGCGATCTCGAGGGTCCTTCTGGAGAAATAATCGGCAAGATCCAGTTCGGCACTTCCTCCGCTTAGCTCCTTGCCAGTCTAATCATCTTGATATTTGCTCAAAGTTTCTTATTATCGCAAGTCAATATGTCGCTACGGTACAACTTATAACTAGCGGATATTTGTTCGATAAATCACTTACCATGTGGTATGTTTTTTTCTGTGCTGCAGTCAGCTGTCACTAATGTTTAGAATCATGACAAGTACGCGCGATCACAAACCTCTCGAAAACAATGCCTGGCATCTCATTGGCGAACCGTGGGCGGTGTAAAACCGTCCAGGCATCTCAACGGTCCGGGGCGACTACAGTCTTTCGGGGTCCGACATCGCGATCCCTTCTCGGGTATAATTTTTGCGGCTTGGTTCGCCTGGGGCTGACTTCTGCCCCCCTAGGGCCTCGTACGGGTCCCTATTGACGGCCGGCGGCTACCGGAGATGTGCATCCGGTGGTGATGTCGGTAGTGGGCCTTAAATTTCCCGCTTCAAGCCCCAAAACTGCCGGTGGTTAGCCTTAAAGCAAGCGGCTATGGGTGCCGTGATGCTGGCGATAAACTTGAATAATACAAAATAACTTGAATTCCACCGCATCTCACAGTTCAACCTGCATGTCACGGAGACTGCGGGCCCTGTAGGGGTCTAGTCCAAGGAAATTTTGCCTTAATCTCAAACGGTCCAGAATTTTTTGCCCCGAAATTTACAGCCCTGTCCCGGGTAAATGCTTGCCCGGATGAGAAAGACTATTGAGATGCCTAAAGCCATCACTGCGTCCAGGCATACTGGCCATGGTTTGATCATGGTTTTACGGGCTTGTAAATATTTGGGTTTGTATATCTGTGTGGCTTGAAATACTACAACGGTCATCAGCTTTCGGGTAAGCGTTAAAACATCCATGCACCAATTATCAAAGAGTACCTACAGTTACATGGTAAGAATGGCTACTCTCAAGCATAGTTAGTCACTAGTGTATCATAGCGTACTTTACCGTTCTTATCTATATGTCTAGTATATCTCACCTAGATTAGGTCAGACTATAAGTGAAGAATGTTGGACAGCTTAAAGCATTGTACTGCTAGTGTACACCATGAATACGATCTGATGAGATTTGTTGCGAATATAGAGGAGAGAACCGTGTTGCATGTATAGACATAAGATAGGAAGAGAGAGAGAAGGAGAAGGACTCGAGATATATGCAGGAGACCTGTGTGCTTTACCGTCATCCGTAGTCACAGTAGTTACAGGAGCTTGTATCAGGTCTGTAACACGAATCAGATCTAATATGTGTTCCGACCCATACACCAAGTATTTTCCATTGGCCAATAGATCAACCTATACGCCAACTCATCCCCTTGATGAATAAGTCGACCTATACTACATCAACCAACCGACACGCCAAATAAGAGGTTGGGAGTGGTTGGAGATTAGGATAGGCCCCATAATTTCCGTTGTGAAGTACGATTTTTCTCTCAACTATCGAACGTCTACACTATTATGACTATCCTGCACCTTCAATTCTGCTATAAATTTGGACCGTCAACCTTGTGACAACTATGTCTACTAGTACCGCAGCCACTGCTTCCGCTTCTGTCACCACCGCTACCATTACCTTGACAGATTCATCACATTTCTTGCTTGATTGATTGAGGCCAGGGCTTGGGTTGTAGTTTCAAGATACGATCTGTTGTCGGTTATGGCTTGATCTTTCTTGGGGCTAACTGTTGCTTGCAACTCGCACAGCCGTGTCTAGGGACTGGACAAACTGCTATCGATGAATCAAGCATGATTTGTGTTTGTAGAGGTAAAAATTTGGAAGCTTAAATTGACTGAAAAAAAAAGAAGCGTATTTTCCC
>Ga0307515_10012287_pt1 | contig 16119 bp, 9 predicted proteins | sample 17_EM_MG_FD_194513 | JGI IMG/M metagenome (GOLD analysis project Ga0307515, IMG submission 194513) | Populus trichocarpa ectomycorrhiza microbial communities from riparian zone in the Pacific Northwest, United States - 17_EM | ecosystem: Host-associated > Plants > Roots > Unclassified | place...
TGGTTTATATATCTTCATGACAAATCATAATGAAACTAACCATATTTGGAATACCTCCAGCTATAATCAACAAATAACTGAATATCTTTAATAATATTTCCTATTTGAGTTAGTTTGTTTTTGATTTATCATTTCAAAATAGTAATGTCAAGTTTCATGTCATGACTCAGCAAAGTATTCTATGTTCATTACATTTTTCAAAATAAAAGTAGCTGACTTTAATCAATTAAGAAATGTATCCAACTAGGCTATACCTATTTTGGAACACTATACGAAGTTTGAAAATCCCGTCATATTGTGGATGCAATATCGCTGAGTATGATTCGTATAACTGGACCCGACAAAATCGACTAAATGTGAACTTGACTTTCAAAAACCTTCAAAATGCTCAGAATGCTCAGAATACCTTTTCCACTTTTTGCTGATGCAGATTAAGATCGTCTGCATCGCAATGAGTGGAATCAACTAGTGGATGCAATTTCAACCCTTGAACCATTCAAATCTGCTACACTCTGTATGGAACATGAATTTTCCGAAGTGCATAATATTCTTGTTGAGCTCAATTCCCTTCGGACAACTTTTACCTCAATTTTTCAGAAATACCAGACAAATCCTCATTACCATATCCGCCATGCTGCAGCGGAAGGAATTACTGTGTTGGACAAATACCGTAATATTTACAAATCACTGACAGTGTGTGTGACTGCGGTTGTACTGCATCCAGCATACAAATGGGAGTATTTTGAGGTTGCAGTCACAAAGGTGGAATGGAGTGAAAATGAGCTTCCGGATGCAAAGTATCGTGTGCAAGGCCTGTGGCTGATGGAATATCAATCTACTTCCTCTGAAAATGAGGGTCACCACCAATCCAAAATACCATCCCTTCCAACAACCCCTTTTGCTACTTGGCGTGCTCAACGTCAGCGAGAATTGATTGGTTAGTACCTATTCCCATGTTAGTATATTGCCCTAGGGTTATCACAATCAGATGCAATCAGAACTAACTCAATTGCAGCAGATGAGGATGATCGGTATCTGACATCACCTACTGATCCTGCATTTGTGGATCCCTTCAGTTTCTGGAGTTCACAGCGCCCAATCTGTCCTATGCTCTCAACAATGGCACTCGATATCCTTTCAATCCCTGCCATGACAGCCGGTGTTGAAAGACTGTTTTCCCAGTGTAAGCTCATGCTCACTGACCGGCGAAACAGACTGCATATCGATGGCTTAGATGCGGTGGAGTGTGTGACATCATGGGATAATTTAGCTATTGGCCTTCCTCATGTAATTGTAACTGGCGCTGGAAGCCAGGAAGAGGGAATGATTCAAGACAATGAAAGAGATATGGACCTTGATGTAGTATAACAGGAATTCAATCAGAATGGACTGGTCTGAACTGGTTCAGTCCAGTCTGCTGTTCACAGAATCCAGTCCAGTGCAGTCTGTCTTCCCCGCTGGACCGGACCGTACTGAGCCCTAATGCAGACCGGAACCGTCCGGACCGGTGCAAACATTGAGGAAGTCGCCGAATTGACTCACAGGCTGTGGACTCATACTCGTAGACTCATACACAACTTTTCATTCGCCACTGGTATTCCAATCCATAGGATTCCATCGACTTCCACGGAGCTCCAGGCTCTCCTGTATATAAAGACATAGGTTCTCCCTTAGATAGTTCAATAGACTTCTTCCACTTTATACATACAACAAATTCTTCCGTCTTCGCCAGCGAGTGTCGAGCTATGACTAGGAATACAAATCTCCAGTACGGTGTTATGGGATTAAGCACGCTTCATTGTAGCTTTCTTTGACGGTATGGATTCAATTTCTCAGTCAATTCGGGAGTCTTTGATCATTGTAGCGGGGAATGTCGTACTTCCTCCCGTCAATACTTTCGTACTTGAAATGTAACCTTAGTCAAAATGGAAAAGAGATGCAAATGCTGTAGTTTTGGTTGCATTTTTTCAGATAGTGCTCTCGAAAAGACAGAGTTCTTTGATTGGGAGAAATATATATGTGGATGTGTTGATCAAAAGCCATTGCGCTGCATACTACATCAAATATCATTTTCTTCCCCAAAATGATGTAACTGGGTACCCTGAATCCGGGTGAAATTATCAGTCCCCAAGGTTCGGTAATGTAAAGTTGATAGGTAGCCTGCGTTTGTAGTTTAAGTGTGTGCGTAAACGAAATGTTAAAGTACACTGATGAAATGTTTGGTGCAACTTTCGGTATTGTAATATAGATGCGCAAACCGTGTGCGTGTATATACAGAGAGAGAGAACTAAACAGAGTGTTTCCGGACAACCAACTTTCAAAGTCATTCTGCGCCAGTCAACTTTGACCTTCCAGCATCAGTTATATCCAACTACCTACATACCTCCAGACTCCCATCACAATTTCGCCTGAGGATTACTTAACCGAAGTCCTGAACGGTTACAAATCGAAATTACAGCGCTGTTTTCATAATCCCAATTTGGATCAGACTCACCATTTCGGTTAGTATAAAATCACGTGAGATGAAGGGCCGGGGTACGAGGCCACGCTCGTGCTACACCGCCATGCGTGATTCGGCTGCAAGCGGGTGGCGCTAAGGCTTCGTGCCGCAAGTTTAACACACGCGGAATGTAGCAGAGCCCCTCAGCTGCTCCCTGCACCTTCCTGGATTGTACCTTTGCCGGTTCCGGACTTTGTTCGGGTGCCTTCTCCCGCCTATCACTCCTCTACACAGAACCATGTCGCACTCACCGAGTGGGTTTGGAAGCAAGTAGATGTACCTTGAGCAGCAATACGATCGAAATAATTATTCCATGAGCTTGAGAAATGTTTGCTGAATGTTTTTCATTTGTTTGTTCTTTGTAACCAGGGTTGTCGAATCGGCTAATTATAAGGTGGTGGACCCAACCCTACAGCAGAAACATCCGCCAGACTTACACCCGCCATACAGATGGCAGTCATTTGATTAGTATGATACATTCTGTTTCTCCATTCTCAATTTTTTTCTAACAGTCCTGCATTATAAGGGTTTAAGAACTGCTTTCGTCACCACATCATTATGTTCTTGTTCATGCGCTACTTTGTACAAGCGCAAGTCTTATGTCCGAAATCTGACTCTAAGCTTCCAGATCGATAAGAATTTGAGCGGAAACTTCGTTCGGTTGCTGGAATGTCTTGAGCATTGGCAAGGATATGCCCGGCGCATTCTCTTATCAACCGATTCCTGTGGCAGCAGGTACTTAGCGTCACTTGATTATTTGCCGAATAGCACTCTTACGAGCGATCCGCCTACAGCTCCATATTTTTACCCCTCACTACACTCTATATTCCCACTACTCGTTCAGCTATTCTCGTATGGCTATCTTGCTATCCGCCTGCTGCTCTCAAGGGTCTTCGCCAAGCTACTGACCGCTACAAGGTTTTCCTTCTGCCTCACTGTAGGTGGTGCTTATTTCTATGCTTCGATATTTCAAAATCAAGAAAACCAGTGATCCCTAGCACGCTTAGTTTGCTTAATTTGTTACCATTTGATAAGCCGATCTTGATTGGTTGATTCTTTATTTATATGGCATAAATAAAACACTCATTGGCACCCCCGATTCAAGTATAGCTCTCATTCCTAGGGGTTTCTTGTCAAAATTTGGGAGTTTCAAGTGAAGTTCCATAGCGGTACTTTCAGGAAGGGTAAATTGCTACGGTGAAAAGGACGTCGTAGATCTGTTTTAAACCGAAAACTTGCAGCTTCATACACGAATGCAGGCTGGTGGGTCAAGAGAATGGGTCCAAACATTACTGAAACACACAGATATTCCTGCCAGAAACAAGGGAGCTGGACTCGAAGTTATCATGTCTACCGCAAATATTGTTTTATTGTTTTAATCATACTGTATTCACTCTATCTAGAGTATGTCAGTGCCCGCTTCCCCCCTCCGGATGGCCGGCGGGGGAGATCCGGGCTGCAGCATGACATTTGGGCCCCCGCAATTATTGTTACTGCCCACTATGACTATTGCTATTTCTCAGGGACGAGATCGTAAGTGCGACGCACACAATTGCAACCGGTGAAACTCTTGCGGTGTTGTATGATTTGTAGGCCGTACCCCATGAATCAAGGGAAATTAAAGCTTCAAAGTGGCAACGGCACGCCAATGTTTCTGTCTCACGGACGCGCAATCGAAAAGCACCCAACTGTAGAAGTACAACAGGAGCTTAAAGTTTAGATGGGACGAGGCATTTTTACTCTCACGTACTTAAGCTAGTCAAACGCCAACACCGCAGATGCTCTCACTCCCGCCAGCGCTTATGAGTGACAGCGGATAATGTCTTGCAATAATTCTGTGTGGCAGCCGCGAGTTTGTCGATCACTGCTGGGACCACAGGTCTTTCATACCAAACAGTTCTCGCTGGGACCAAAGCAAAAGTTCTCAAAGCATGGAGTGGGGGTGCGATAAGCTGAGAACTTTCAGACGGTGTGGGGAGAACATCGCTACCTATCGGACCACCCTATGACGGAGAAATGCCCCAACCTGCCGTCATGTATTTGATCAAGTCGTCATACAACATGATATTCTATCCACAGAGGCAAATTGCAATCCTCAATCAAATTTCTTGCAGCAAATCTACTACCCGCCCCATGAAGGCATTGCCATAATTTAAGGCCAGATGAGAATACCATGCCGCCCACTTCGCTTACTACATTTTAATTGTTTGGGCATCTGAATTATCTCAGTAATATGTGTTGTGCGGTGTGTGTGGCGGGTATCTTAGGGCTAGTCACTAAGGCTAGCCCACGAGTAGTCCTCTAGCACTATTGGGCGAGCTTGACCTGTATTCTTACAATTCATACGGTTACACTCTAGATTCGCTGCGCATCGCAATGTACCACCACCACATACGTGAGGTTACGTCCTACAATATGTAGGTGCAACAATCTTGCAAAGCGTTCATAGCTTGGACCTCAGGTGATGCCACCGTAAGCACCAATTGCAGGAGGTGTTGGTGTCTTGGCAACAGTTGACTATTTAACCTATTTCAATCTAAGCTCCCGTACCTTAATTCAACTTCATCTCTACCCAAACACTCGAACCACGTACACAGTTTGTACTGTATTCATGTGAATTAGGTATGCAATTTCTCGTTTGTGATTTTATCTTCCGTATACACAATCTCGAATGCCTATATACTCCGTTTATTGCACCAGCATTTTTTACCAGATCGGGGGATGAACGCAGCAAAGACCAGCGTATAACTTGGGAAGTGGGCACAATTCTCTAGACTCGACGGAGAATAAATTTGTAGCTACCTAGTGCACATCAGGCGTACCCAGCGGTACAGAGCTCAGGAACATGATCCCCATAGACGGGTGTATATGCAAAATGATGAATTTATTTCCAACAGGTTCAAAACGTATCGGCTATCAGGCGCCCTCATAAATTTTTCCGAGCTATGGTAGTCGAATGGTGGTGACAGCGTACTCTATCCAAGGTGTATTTCATAGATTAGAGATCCAGAAATTTCGACCTTACATTCGTTCAGATCCCTCGGTAACACCTAATACCTCGACTTACCTCAATGTAATGATTCCTACGGCCTAGATAGTCCCAGTCTGAGGTAGATGTTGACACGTACGCGAAACGGTGGGTGGGAACTCGTCGATTGTCTAAGTTCTAAAAAGATAGAGAAGAGAAAAGGAGAAACTAGTACACGATGTAGAATAAATACTGAAAATAGAAATCTAGGTAATAGCCAAGCAATCACATGATACCCGTCGATGATCTTGGGCAAACGCCCTGCATCTCCGTCAACAGTAGGGCTCAGTACGGTCCGGCCCAGCAGGCTGATCGGACTGGACTGGACTGAACCACCTCCGGACCGTTTGAACCGGTGCCTAAATGTCCTTTTCATGTGGCAAAGGTAACTGCCACAAGGATGGCACGTACTATTCGTAATATCATACTAGCGCCCAGACGCTGAACTATTAACCCTACAGGTACCCGTCGCATTATACCTAGCACCGGGTCAAGGAACAAGAACAATCTTGAGTGAACTAGGAGGATATGAAGGTTGAGCGGACTTGATGGAGCACAGGGATATGAGACACAGACTCTAAATACTTACATTTTCAGTTCATGAATTTGCCATGCCATCCATAAGCACCTAGCCAGTTTCGAATTTTTGGTGCGGGTTGGAGTCAAGTACACCTGGGAGCAGCTGGGAGCAGGCTTGAGCTGGTAGAGATGGACATGCCGGGAGCTGGCTGGAGTTAGCAACTCTGGCCGGGCTGCGGACGGTCTACCTGAGTCACTCCAAAAGGCAGCGAAGCCGCCACCGTATCTCATATACCTTCCATAGTCTTTAAGACATACATAGTTAACTGTTAGAAGCAGCAGAAATCTTGCTATTTTAACCCTTTTTTCATATTCTGGCCTTCCGCCGGCATAACGGCACCCACCGCTGCAGGTTAGGGCCCACCACCACTAACTTTTGGATCACCACCGTAAATCCGCTGGGGTTTGAGGTCCACGATCGGTAGAACCACCTGGATGTCTATTCCCGGCAGCCGTCAGTCCCCTCATTGGTATCCTAGCCCAGCACATCTCAGCCCGGACGAACCAGACCGCAGAATAATGCCCCGGACCGTTGGAATGCCAAGAGATACATTATAAGGCTAGATAAACCGGGTATTTTGAATGCAACTTAGAGATATTTCGAATACATTCGTTTAGATACATTTGCGGGCACTTTAATGTATCGGGAACAATACTTTAAATGAATACATTTTTGGGTCTCTTACGAGGTGTCCCTCAGGTAAGACGCAAGGTCTGCTAGCTGTCTATTTGCGCACGGCTTTACTTTAAAACCAACTTGTACCAATGGCCTTTACTACTTCCCCCAGGTCTCTACCAAGCAAGCTTCGCACGCTACTCATACCACCATTCTTGTAACACCCTGTAGGTGACCCCTGTTGGTGTTTAGTAACCTCCGCGTTGCCCATATGAACTGGATATCCTATGGCCATGATACGACCCAGTTATAAGTCATGGGATGGGGTAAAAGGAGGGGTATGAGTATTATATTTCACTTCTGTTCAGATCGGAATCTATAATACACCGAGTCAAAAACACTATGTAGAGTCAGAAAGATAGGTTTTAATGCAAATCTAGTCGCCAGTTGTGTTGAGTTTGTTTAATACCGATGAAATCTCTTGATCTATATAAAGTGCAACCTATTCCTTATATACAATGAGAATCCAGAGGTCCGGTTGGAGACTGACGGAGTGGCGATCGGAGTGGCGACTGGTGAGTGGTGGAGATGCTAGTAGCAATAGTAAGAGTTCGTTTACTCTATCGTGTTCAAGGCTTTATCCCATGGTGCGTAGCAACGCGGTTATGATTAATGAATCGACCAAAACACTGCCCAAAATATTCGACTGCAAATATCGTGACCAATACTTGCCTTCACTCCCCCATATGTTGCAGAGAAGTTGTAGAGAAAATCCTAGAGATCCTGATCACGAGTGCACAACTAGATGTAAGCAATAATTCACATATTATTTATGCTTCAGTTGAGTTGATAGCAAAGCAGCAAACTGTCCAAAATTCCCATACAATTTTTGCATGGCAACACCACACGAAAATCAAGACCAACAATGCTCAACACCTCTCCACAACCATAATCTGGATTAACTTGAGATTTGAAATGATGATTATTCACATGCCATTCTTGCTTAGAAAAATTGCTCTAGTGATTTTGACCACAAACTGTTGAGTATGGTCAATTTTGACTGCATATCATTATGGTTGTTCCTTGATCATACGCTTTACGATTCATGGGATAGTAGAAATTTTGTTGTAAGTGTAAAGCGGAAGAAGCCCATTGAACTATCTAAGGGAGAATCTATGCCTTTATATATAGGAGAGCCTGAAGCTCGGCGGAAGTCTATGGAAGCTTATTGATTGGAAATATCAGCGACAGAGCCGGTGGCGAGTGAAAACTCGTGTATGAGTCTACGAGTATGAATCCACAGCCTGTGAGTCAATTCTGCAACTTCTAGTGTATTGCCGACTTCCTTCCAGGCTATACAGTAACAAATTTGTGTTGTATATAGAGTTGACCGCTAGCGGGGCTGGTGGTAAGGGGCATACTTCTCTCGTATATTACTCGCGTCTTTCTCCTTCTGTCTTCTCTCTGTATCTAAGTTTATATACGTTTATGGTTCTCCCTATCCTCACAACAATTTGTGTCTGTGAAAATCGAGTGCGATTCCATGACCTATTTTGCTCTTTCCCCTGTGTCTCCCGCAGGTTGTTGAGACCAATTAAAGGAAGGGAGAGAAGAAAGATGATGAGCTGTTTATCATACAAAAAGAGAATAAGATAGACATGTATAAGGAATGAAATCATATTAAGAGAAAAGCACTAAGAACGAAACACTAAGAGCGAAGCATCATGAGCAAAGCACTACTCAGGCCCGAGGCTCACGGGGAGATAGCACTGCACCCAGCTCGCGGGGAGATAGGTTCGCTATCAAGCCCACTAAGTCTAGTGCATGCCTTAGTCCCGATGGCCTGCGGGCTAAAGTTAGTGCCCGCTTTAGTCTATGTAGATGGCTTTGGACTAAAGTTAGTTCCCGCCTTAGTTCCGATAGCCTTCGGGCTAAATCCCAGTCAACACAGGTTGGTCTTGGTTCTCTGCAACATTTAATTTTGCCGCGGTAATGATGCATCAGTTTATTGTATCCACGATGTGCGCTGCAGATACGGATCGTAACTTCGCGATCGGTTAAGTCTGTCACTGTCATATTGGACTGTCACTCCAATACCATCTTAAAGATTTATGAGGTCCGATTCAGTAAGCAATAGGCTCTGAGTATTCGTGAGCGGCAAGTACCATGAGAATATCACCTGACAACTACCTCCGACGGAAGTGAAACATTGCACATAGATGTTTTACCAGAGCGGGAAGAATAAGTTCTGAAAGCTTCTGAAGGGCCCATATCTTTTAACGTTTCAGTAAACCTGATACGATTATCCTGGTGTGAGGCCTAGGCCTTCAACCACAAGAATTGTATCCACATACAAAATTTACGTACCCAAGCGAAAACTCTTCACTACTACCTGAGAAAGTTTGCTACAATTATCACCTCCTGCAGCCAGATATGAGTCGTGGACGGATGGGTTGGGCCGTGCTTCTATAATACCCATCCTGGTACTTGGCCTTCTTGTTGATTTTGTGGACCGATTAGTTGTGGCAATGGTAGCAGCCGTTATCTGTGCCAATCATCGTGCTGTGGCATTGTTGTGTCAAATCGATTGGAACTGAGGATTAACGCATCTCAGGCAAAAGTGTGTTGAGAAGAGGGGTAATGGCCGCATGTTCAATGCCCATGACAGACAAAACTCGTGACTAGCGTTAAACCATAAATTTTAAAGGTGTTAGCTGCAAAGCCGGAAGCAAGGGAGCTGAATCTCAAAATGGCCAAGTTAAGCGGGCAGCATGCAGGCAGCAATGCTTAGATTTTAAATTTCACCAAAAGGTTTCGACACGAGCTGCTGATGCTCATCTGCCTTTGAGTGTATCGTCAGCATTTGGTCTTGAGTGCTCTGGAAGCGAACTTACCGATATGTAGTGAGATCCAGGATAACTAAACTTTTCCGCAGACCCAGTTCGTACGCTATGCCATAACCTAACTCCACTGATTGAATTCAAGGAGTAGTCATTTGTGGAGTGATACAGTACTCGGATTTCACGATCATTTCGCCCAGTCGATATGATCCTACATAGTCTCAGAACGTTCGATGGCCTGAGTAATTGCCAGCAACTTTGTCATCCGCACTAAATTCCACTACATGAAACAAGTCATTTGGGCTTGGTACACACTCAATCGGTTATTTCCACAGGGCGATATATTCATTTGAGAGATCTAGATGTGCAGTACACCCTAATGTGATGGTATCGCCTTGCTCGTCTTCCGGATTCACGCATAAAATATGGCAACTAGATTGCTCGGATCCAAGCTAAAAGTGTAGAGTACGCCTTGCTTCCCCTTGAAGCTTTCCCAACCAGTTGAATTCTGTCTGTGAAAACGGGTGACGGTCGACCGTGTTGGCTGAGAACCAACTGCATGAAACTATATGCATGCAAGTTACCTGCGAGCGATGCCAGCAAGGTAGGTTGAGACACTGTGGCAGGGATATGCACTCCACAGCCAACCGCAAGGTACCAGATTGTCACTCGGTGTAGAAAATTTTTATGGCCATCCTGCGGCATGAATTCAAGCCGATTCGTGTACATTACATGAACTTATCGTACGAATAGAAGATATGCAATGTTGATAAACGTGCAGATGTTTCTTCAGGGTCAATTCTTACACAATATTTGTTCAATGAATGTCAGATAAACAAACCAACTAGCGAGATTGCCATCGTTTTTATATGGAACGGAAGTACTGCGACATTTATCCCCCGGTTAATACATAATGGCGAAGATTGACGCGAATATATGTATTCATATTCAAAAAGTAAGTCTTAGTAGCACTAATTAACGTTCCAAACTGCCCTAAAAACCAATCCAGCGTATTGTCATGATCAATTTGCGAGGTAGAAGTGCCTGGTTTTATTTTCCATATGCTAGAAATTCCCGCCGTGGTGAAGTCAAGCAAACTTGGCGAGGCAGAAAGAGTACAGTATCTCGGCAATTGCGGTATTTCGCATGTGGACAAAAAGCAATTTAACTCGCCGTTATCGATAGATCTCAGTTTCATCGCTTGTTCCAGCTTCAGTAGGTAACCATACCCGTTCTTGAAAGCATATTGGCTATCCCTTACAGCCACTTTGACACTCTGTAACGTCGGTTGAAGTCTTCCACCAAAATATTCAATTACGGCCCGGATTATTTAGCCCGCCGTGGAATTTCCGCCTCTGCCTCCTTTCCCGTTCAGTCATTTCAACCCAGTTATAGTACCCTTTATATACTAATATTGAATATCGATGTACCAAACACCGAGATAGTTTAGGAATAGCAGATCACGCAATTTAGCTTCAATTGGGTTAGATTAATTTTCGAACCCCTTTTTCATGGCCAACACACTTCAAAGATATCAGCAAGCCAAATACGCAATTAAGATGAAGTTGTGGCAAGCGAATATAAGCATGCAGGCAGGATACGTTGATTGTCACCACGAAGACTCAGCGCCGGAATTAGTCCGCTAGCGGCGGCCTAAGAGCACCAGCATTGCTAGTCTTAGCCGACTCTTCGAATTAAGCTTGTATGAATAACTTGCAAATGCTAGTTGCAAAGACACATAAACACGGTTTTAGAGTCTAGAACGTTGGATCAGTAGGCAGTCGTGTAACCCTCGCCCAATGTCCATTTTGACCCTAACAAAGCCTACATGCAGACACAATGAGACGACTGGTTTCCACAGTCCTGCTATTGGACGCTAGGATATTGAAGCGGCAGCATCTTACTATTCTTCCTACCGCGCTATACATATGTTGGACATGGCAGCGCTGCAGGCGCTAGATTGCCCTTGGGATGATATCCACAGTAAATTGATCATTAATCTAAGGTGAGTCGCTAATTTCCTAGGCCTTTTACTGCATTCACTCAGAAAACAGATTTATCTTACAAAAGAATAACTTTGTCTTAAAACTGCAAAGTATCATGAAGTGTAGAAATTACCTCAATGCACAAAATGTCATGAGAATGCTCTCCAGTCAGAATATGTTAATTGGTTTCTGTGGGTGGGAGAATTCAGTGCGCAGTCTGCGCAACAACCCAAATTTATGATATGCGCCCTGGAGTCCCGGGAGCCTGACCCACGGGACTGACAACTATTTGTCCTCCCAAATAGGTCATATTAGATCAAAGAAGCCGCACCTATAGTCGTGTGACTTTTATTTAGTCTGATTTTTAGATGCTCAAACATGAGATCGCGGGCAATCGAGACTTCCTTGCATTGATCGATCACGATCTGATTGGGGGGTCAGATAGTATCTATGACTAGAGGTTTGGAGAGAGGATAAATTTCTAAACGATTGCTTTTGCCGACATCGTTTGTGACTACTTCTGATAATGGATGCCGCCTCTTAGAGTTCAGAGTACGGTATTGTTAATATAATGTCTTGCCGCCGGCATAAGAATGCGTTGCAATTCCAGGCTCACAGCCCACCGTGTCTCACAGATTGCTTATTCCGGTCCTAAGCGATTGCCGATAGTAATGCAAATCGAGAGAATGCCATTTAAAGATGCAGATCATAGCATCGTAGCATACTAAAATTTGTGTCCCTACAACCGTAATTCTAACCGAACGGGTTTGTGCAAGGAAACTGCCTAAAGTTTGACAATACATTGAGTGAGCTCGTGACGCGTATTCTTGCAAGATCCGCGAGCTTGTCAAATTGACGACATCGTGGACAAGATGTATCTGCTCTGCCGGCCCTCCAACGTAAATCTTGTGATGTCGAACGTATTGCATTGGGGTTTAATGCAAATCTCTTGAATCTTTTAGGCCGAGGGTTTGATCAATCCATAGTGATACGAATATCCCTACATCTCGACCGGTGACAAGAACATCACCACTGGGTCCCGGCTAGCAGGCGTCCTGCAGTCTCGGCCATGATCGGATGTTTTCAGATACAGAACTCTCGCCAGCATTTTGCGATGCGTCACTGTTGCTAAGCTTCGATTATTGGATTCTAGGGGTGCTGTATATTACTAACTTTAGTGAAAGCAAGCTGTTGCAAAACTTGCCAGGAAATCCCTCATCTGATATCGACGACGACTCAGGCTAGTGTACTCAATTCTAGAGTAATATATCCGGCAGCCCAGTTGCATCCGACGATAATGCAGTCAAGCTCTCCACACAAGCGCCCCACAATGAAGTCGACTTACCACTTCGGGGAGATCGTCGATAAACACACCAACCATTCCTTTGAATTACCGGCTCGTAGCTGCATTAACATAGCACACGTATTAGGATGTGTTATAGCCGGTGAGTGTGGGTGTAGGAACTATCCACAATGTCCGGGAGGGTTCAGCTTCATCTTCAACATGCAAACGAAAGCAACGACAAACGCCTCCTTCGCTGGTAAAACCTTAATTGCTAGTGAGCATATACGTTGGGCTCGAGCGTTTTGTTTGTCTGGGTTGGTGGTGGGCATCTAAGCATTAAATAGGGCGAATATGGCGCTAGAAATTCCATCCAAACACATATCTACCCATTTGCGTTTCTATGAGAAGTTCAACCGAGGGCACAACAGCCAATAGCCCAATATACACTGTCACTGCACAATACCATGTTCACCTCAGGAGGAAGTACACATACCGGTCATGGTGAAGAACGCGGTCATGGTAATGCATCACTCTACATCGGATTTAGCAATCATACCAGCGGTTCAAGGTCTCGCCAGGATCGAGCCGGTGATAGTAATAGACACAACCGACAATCTAAGCGGAGGACGCCTATGATCAATGGTAAATATGGATGCCCCCTAACTAGGTACAAGTCAAAACCATTACCACCAGAGTGCAAAACCATTATGTTTGATACGGCCCAAGAAGCACTGTACGTACTTACGATACTTCTTTTTCACGCTGATTGGGAATAGAAGACACGTTGACGTATGTCACACCACGAATGAGTGCCCATTCTGCCGCGGGGTGGGCACAACAGGCGCGCTTGTGAGCTTCTTTGACAAGCCCAGCAGTCTGAAGTAGGTGATTCAACAATGAACTTCCATATCTCTATACCGACAATAATTTGCTATACAGATATCACCTCTTGTCGTCGGCACACAAAGACGAACTTGTTAGAATGGAAGCCTACGAAAGAGTTCAGAAATCCAGTGCAAAGGACTTAGGTTGGCTAGTACAACTTGTTCAAGAAAGGAATGCTACCAGTGGTATAATGGGAGACGAGCATGGTAAGATCCTCGACATGCTGTTTCCACGTATGTCCTAAGATACCTAGAAATACCCGGTAGCAGCAGAGCAGATACCTATAGGCATACTAGTGATTTAGAATTAAATGAGATGGACAGCGAGACTCATGAACAGTCATACCAGAACATGCTATCGCCCACTCACGGTTTCATGCAAACTCTGCTGGAGTGATACAGGGAGGATGAGTTCCGGTAGTTGACATAGAGGGTGACCTACGCGAGATTAATAGCGATTAAACTTAGTGTTTATGATTCATGACGGGATTAGTTGGAATGGCAGACCTCTAAGTCAGCTCGTATGGCTCGCGATGGATATCATTCTTTGCCCGTCAATGCTTCTTTTCTAACCGAGCTGTGCGCCTGTTCAACGCTTTATGGTTTCCTCTCTGAATTCTATATTATTTCTTCCATTGTTTGAAATACATGACTCCAGATTTTGGAAGATCTGTTAGAAGCAGGCCGGAAACGGAAGTAACCGACGTTGTTTCAATTTAGTTACTGGTATTTTGTTTTTCATTCATTATTTCTAATTGCTCTTTCCTCTACGGGTCCTCCATGAGCTAGAATTATTTGGACTATAGCATGTCGCCCAAACATGGACTAGGGTTAGGGTCACAAGATCGTACCAATTCTAGCAACTTCTTCTAGGTTTGATGTTGAGTACCATCCCGGAGTACGTGAAACGTTTCCAAGTGGCGCGCATGCTATTCTTAAGCACACTAACTATTTAGTATTGAAAAACACTGTCAGAGGCAAAAGCCTACAGGAAGTAAAAAAAAGAAACAGAGAAACACAGTAAAATTTTTTATGGGAAGTATAGTATCCATTTTCTAGCCCGCTCATCTTGAGTTCCAGGAAACGGAATCATAACAACCTAGAGAGCGTTCATGATGCTAAAGTGAGCATTGTTTGATCATTCAGTGTGTTTGGATTACTTGTTACCCTTGGAGCAGGCGATGATAGCAAGCCCTATACCACTGGAGATACTTCGCTCGCATTGCAAGCCACGCAAGTGGTGGCGCCTGCGTGGCTTATACATCTTAAAACATTTAGTACCAAGTACGCTGAAGTTTACTTGGCATGGGTATAGCACGATCAAAACTATGTCCCGAAACTCTGCATACGCCCTTGCATCATGCACGATTGAGTTTCTGACGTCTTTGTGTTGGATGCATGAAAGGTGGAGAGCAGATCTATTGGTAAAACTCCCAGTTGTTGATCCCTTGTTGATCAGAATATGTGATAGTGCTCATCGGGTAATCCCATTGGACCATCTAGCTCTAGCCGATTTCTGGATCCGGGGATTCGGACCACGAATAATCTCTATTAGCGGATTTCCCAACTGGACTAGCATGCAGCGTGTATTAATTAGTATTGGTCAGTAAGTTTACTCTATGTTTGCCCATCTCGTAGGTTGTTTACCCGTGTACAGGAAGGAGTATAAAGTCAGGCGAGCACACTAATCTAGAGGATAGTAGATATACCAGTAACTACGTAGTATGTGACAATATGTAAGCACAGCCGTTTCTTTAGACGCCGCAGTGTACCTGGGCTGTGGTACTCGAATAGTGGCGCTTTAGTAAGACGGGAAGAAGAGCTACGACGATGCTAGCAAGACTCAAGGGTTTTGATTGAATCATCCAGCTGCTGTTTCCGAGACTAAGAAGGGCCATTCTTTCCCGTCATCGGAATAGTTGGTAAGGTAGGTTTGGTCTGAACTGCCGAACACCGGAATAATGGTCGAGCTAAAGGTTTCTTCAGTTGCATGGAAAGTCAGATTGCATCATTGCGACATCTCAAGACGCAGCATGTTGAAATATGGGCAGCAGGTTCTCACTAACTTCAATCCATGCAGTGTTCCATGTTCACTTTATCTTATTTTCTAAGAGATATAGAAAAGCTGTACTCACATTGTTTCTCTAATCGACTTTTGCGCAGAATGACACCCCTAAAACCGTATTATGCAGGAGAGCAGTGTCCGCTAATTTAGCAAGAAAGTCAGTTGCAGCATTGCTTTTCAAAGTTGCTTGTGTCTGTTAACATTTCTATTATTACAGCTAGGTAGTAAACTGATAAGAGGTGGTTACTAATTACTGTTGGAGCAAATAACTCGAGTCATCCATTTTGCCGCACAGCTAATGACTAATCATACTTTTGCCATTACTTTGCATCATCAT
>Ga0307515_10012288_pt1 | contig 16117 bp, 3 predicted proteins | sample 17_EM_MG_FD_194513 | JGI IMG/M metagenome (GOLD analysis project Ga0307515, IMG submission 194513) | Populus trichocarpa ectomycorrhiza microbial communities from riparian zone in the Pacific Northwest, United States - 17_EM | ecosystem: Host-associated > Plants > Roots > Unclassified | place...
TAAGGCGGTATTAGAAATACCTTAGTTACAGAAATATAATCTAAGGATTAATTAGATTATAGGTTAGGTTAATATTAGAGATATATAACGGTGTATAAGACGTATAGCTACTAAGTTAGTATAGTACTAAGTTAGAGCGACCTATAAGGAAACTAAAAGGGGTTTAGGTTATATACTAAAGAGATACTATAAGTATGGCAAGAAGCTATAAAGCCTAAAAAGTAAAAAGCTATTAGAATATATAGTATAGGACTATAAAATAGAATTAGAGCCTAGAATAAGTCTAAAGTTCTTTCCAATCTATAAGCTAACTAAAGAGGAGTTAAGAGTACTTAAGGAGTTTATTTAGGAAAACCTATAAAAAGAATACATTAGACCATTATAGTTATTAGTAGGTTATTTAGTACTATTCGTACTAAAGAAGAACGGAAAACTTAGGCTATACATTAACTATAAATAGTTAAATAGCATTACTAGGAAGGATAGGTATTCTTTACCCTTAATTAGCAAAATCTAGGATTAAATAGGCAATGTGTAAATCTTTATAAAGATAAATCTAAGATAGGCGTATTACTAGATTAGAATTAAGGAAGGCAATAAATAAAAGGCAGCCTTTAGGTTAGAGGAAGAACTATATAAGCTATTAGTTATATAATTCGGACTTATAAACATATTAGTAACGTTTTAAAAGCGAATTAATAGCGTATTAGGAGAACACCTTAATAAGTTTATTATAGCATATCTTAACAATATTATTATTTACTTAATAAGTAAAGAGGAATACGGAGAATATATTAAATAGGTCTTAAAGAGACTATAAGAGGAATAAATACTAGTAGCAATTAAAAAATGCAAGTTCTTTACTAGGAAGATAGATTTTATTAGATTTATTATTAAACTAGGCTATATTAGTATAGACCTAAAGAAAATTAAGGCTATAGTAAGTTGGCAAGAACTAAAGAATATAATATAGTTAATATTGTTTTTAGGGTTTTGCAACTACTATAGAAGGTTTATAGTATAATAGTTAATAAGTATTAAACCATTTATAAGATTAATAAAAAAGGAAAAACTATAGGTATAAGGGAATAAGCAAAGGGAGCTATTTAAAAAAAATTAAGATAAAGTTCACCTAGGAACTAATGCTTAAAATCTACTAATTAGGACTAGATATAATCGTAAAAATGGATATATTAGACTTTATACTAGGAGTATACTTACTATAGAAGTACTAGGACGCATAGCACCTAGTAATATACTATAGTTAAAAAATAATACTACTAGAGTTAAACTACAATATCTATAATAAGGAGTTATTAGGTATAGTTACAGCACTTAAGAAATAGAGAGCTTTTTTATAAGATATAAAGAAACTATTTATAGTTAAGATAAATTATAATAACTTAATAGGGTTCCTAATAATAAAAGATCTTAATTAGAGATAAGTTAGATAGGTAGAGATGCTTACAGAATACTATTTTAAGATTTAGTATACTAAAGGCACCAAAAATACAAGAGCAGATATACTTAGTAGGAAGGCTAAGTTATAGAATAATAAGAAGCTATTAGGGGTAATACTACGTAAAAATAGCGACGGATTAATTAGGTATAATTATCCTAAAATTATAGTAACCTAAGAGTATAAACTACCGGAAAGCAATTAGATTAGGAGAATCTAAGAGGTATAATCTAAGAACCTAGAAATAAACTAGTATAAGTAAAAAACAAATATATACATCCCAAGGGGAATAGCAGAAGAATTTATTAAAGATTTTTATAAAGGAATAATATAGGGACATAATAGAGCCATAGGCTTAGTATTAAGACTTTAAAAAGAGTATATTATTTATAGAATTTAGGGCTTAGCAAATTTTTTTTATAAAGGAGTACCTAAATTACTAAAGAAATAAGCCGTATAGAAAGCTATAGCCTATTAAAATACTAGAACGTCTATAGAAGACTATATTATAGGATTTTATTATAAAGTTACTAAAGTTAAGAGACCCTATTACTAGATAGAATTATAACATAATCTTTATAATAGTGGATAAGTTAACTAAATAGGGCTACTTTATAGCATATACAGAAGAAATCTTAGCGGAAGATATCGCTAGGATCTATATTAAAGAAGTATTTATAAAATACGGAGTATTAAGTAAGATTATATTGGATAGAGATCTAAGATTTATAGTAGTATTTTAGGAAGTATTCTTAGCGGAATAAGGAGTTAGAGTAGTAACTTTTACTATATATTACCTATAAACAGATAAATAAACGGAAAGATTAAATTAGACACTTAAATAGTATTTAAGGCATTATATCAATCATTTATAAAATATTTAGGTATTATTATTACCAGTTACGCAGTTTATATATAACGCAACACTACAAGAAGGTATAGAGATATTACTATTTTAGTTAAATTACGGGTATAAACTTAAAATATTATTATTACTATAATAAGCGAAGAAAATAAGTAGTATAGTAAAGGAAAAAATAGAAACTCTAATAAATCTTTATAAGGACCTCTATTTTACAGCATAGATAGTATAAGAAAAAATAAAAAGATACTATAATACTAAAAGATCTAAGGGACTAGATCTTAAGGAGGGGGATAAAGTATAGCTATCATATAAAAATTTCACGAGTTAACAACTAAGTAAAAAATTAGATTATATTAGACTAGGACTATTTAGAATTACAGCTAAGATTTTAGAAGTTATATATAGACTTAACTTACTAGTAAAGATAAAGATCTACCCTATATAGTATATTATAATACTAGAGCTAGTGTATAAAGACATAAAGCTACTAGTTTATAAAGTAGATATATATAAAGGGTAGAAAAAAGATAAATAGTAGGTTTTAAAGATCGTTAATTATAAAGATATTAATGGTAAAACGTAGTATAAAGTAAAGTAAATAAGCTATAATAAAACTACCTAGAAGTTACTAATAAATTTAAAAAACGCTATAGTAAGGGTATAGGAGTATTAAAGGAGAACGGGTTAGGCAATATTAAGAAGGAGCTAAAGATAAAAGGATTAGTTAAAGGTAATAAATAAGCCAGATTATCTAAGGGATCTATTACTAGCGTATAAACTGTTTCCGCCTCTCCTTAATTAGAATCCTTTTTAGCCTCCTTAGCTTTAAGCTTAGAGAGACCTTACTCTATTAGACGTAGCTCTTTAAAGCGTACCTTTTTATAACCCTTTACTAAATAAGACAACTAAGTATAAGTATTAAGTTAAGCCTTTAGGGCCTAAGACGCCTTATTAGAACGACGTTAAACTTTAATAAGGGCCTTAGCTAGCTTACTCTCTAGTTTTTTAGCTGCTACTAATATGTAAGACCTTAAGATAGATTAGATAAGAAACTAGACAGTTATAAAGAATAATAAGACGTATATATTTAGCGTTAAAGATAGATTAAATATTATAAGCTAACTGTATATTCGCTTATGTATACTTAGTATATAAAGAAGGTTAGCAACTAAACGGAGCCATAATTATAATATATACTAACTTCTTCTCCGTATAACAAGAATAGGACAGTATAACTTTACTAAGAGAAAAAATAAACGTTACTAGCTAATTATAATAATTAGACGTAAAAGATCTAATAGGAGGTATTAGAAATAATAAAGGTTACTAAATTAAAGATGGGAATGCTATACCTCTAATAAATAACTTAGAGATAGGAGATATCTTTAAGGATAAAAATAAAAAGGAGGGGAATAGTGTTACGGACCTTATATCGGCAGTAATACGACTACTAAAAAGAGATATAAATAGGTTAGTTAAGATAGTATAGGAGGCGCTAGAACTAGTTAAGCTATAAGATAAAAAGTAGCTAAGTTATATGGCTAGTTATATTATAAGTTTAAAATGTAAAAATATAGGAATATAGGAACGCGATATACTAACGTACTAACGTACTTAGTATATGTTGGTAACACAAGGTGATATCACGTATCTACAAGTTATAGGTAGTATGATGGTTGTTCTATATTCCTCTTGCTTAAGGAAGGGCGAGGAGCTTAGGGCTCCTCGCCACGCTAGTGCCGCGGCGACACGTGACGGCAACTTGCCTGTATTCCCAACAGTATATTTCTTAGGCGCAGTATTATATATTTAAAGGACTATAGTCCCTACCTAGATAGTTCTCTTCTTTATAGTAAATCTTAGAATATAATTAGAGTTAATCTATTAGGTAACTACTCTACCAGTTATTATTATATTGTTAACTTCTTATTTACCTATATACCTAGCCTATTAATAAGTCCACCGTAGTATTTCCTACTAGACTTTGTTACACTTATAGCATAGTATAGCTTTAACTTTACCGTTTGCCTACTACCTTAGGGTGTTTAATTAGGCCTAGACGGAAGTTCTTTTCCGGTAGTAGTCTATACTATAGCTCTAGTAGGTTTATATAAAACACTAAATATATATAGGCTATAGATAGGGGTAGCTTAAGACGGCAGGCTAGCTTACTAATTTATTTCTTAGCTTAGAAGAGACCTAGATATCTTATATTAAGCTTCTTTAATAGTTAACGGGTCTTAATATTTATTAAACATAATAGAACCTTATCGCCTACTCTAAAATGCTTATCCTAGTATTTGCAATTATACTAGAATTTTTACTACTCTTAGGTATCTTACAGACTCTGCTTTATATACTTTTATTATTCCTTCTATTCCTAGAGGTATCCTTATACTCTTCAGTAAATATCCTTAAACTTTTTAGTAGAATTCTACAACTAATTATGCGGCCTTAGCTAGTAATTATTAGGTATACTATTAAACCCTAATAGTTATACACTATAGGCAATCTAGATTAGTGCAAACTAATGCAATAAATGTTGCTTTAAATTATAAGCGTACTCTATCTATAGAAGTAGCTTATATTAATTGTCTTACTAGTAGTTTAAATATATTTATAGGTAAGACTCCAGTTTCTAGTTTTAGTATTCTATTTATCCATCTATCTATAAATAGAAAGCCGTACTATAATAATAGTCTATCATTAAATAGAAGTATAAGTCTAACCAGTATTAGCTTATATAGACGCTGCCCCTATTAGTAATAATAGAGTACGGCTAATCTACTTTAAGAAAGTATTTCTCCTTAATTAGGTTCATTAGCGCTTATATATTAATTATTTTATTAATAAAAAGGCATTAGACGTACTTTAAAACTTATTAATAAGTATAAGGACTAAATTATATATTTATTCTTAGCTATCTTTAAATAGCAGAAGATTTATAATAAAGTCTATAGTGTAATATTGCTATAGCTTACTAGCGGGGGGAACTAATTTAAGTAGAACCTATAGCTTGTGCCTATGGATTTTATATACTTAATACTTCTTATAATAGCTAATGTACTCCTTTACTTCCTACTTAAGCTTTAGCTAATAGTATTTACGCTAAAGTAATTCTACTATTTTAGCTTAACTCTAGTGGCCGCTTAGAGGATTATTATAATTCTTTATAAGAATCTTTTATTGTAAATTTGCTTCTTATAGCACTTAGACTTTACTAAATTTATATAGTAGGCCCATTAGGTCTAGTTTCTAATTTTAATACTTTATAGCTTTCTTTCTATTACATTTCCAGTTTACTTCCACATTAAAGATAGTATAAAAAACGTCCCTCTATTACACCTTATGGATAAAATCCATTAACCTTTTAAATAATTTCTAGGTAAAAGCTATTTCGCTTTATACTACTCTAAATATAAAACTAAATAGTACTACAGATTTTATAACTCTTTAATATATATATATTAGGAAGGCCGCTATAAGGTTAAAGTCCTTTAGTTATTATAAGGCTCTAAGTTCTAATTGCTCTATAGCTTTACTATTAGTTTAAGGGAATAGCTTAGTAATTAGAGATAGTATATTATTAGGTTCTAAGAATATATTAGGGACGTCCTATTTAGGTATATTTAGACCCTTATTAGTAACAGACTAGGTACTAGCCAGAATATTAGTAGAAACTAATAGGGCTTATACCGCCTAAGACTTAGTGCATAGAGCTATAGGTACTTAAGCATTCTATACCTAGAGCTTATTCTATAATATAAGGAGTAAGATATCTATTATCTATTTTCCTTCTCCTATTTTAAAGCCTTTGGTATAGTCTAGCCATTATAACGGTCTATTAGTAGGGTTGCTTTCCCCTAGCTTATATTTAATCTTAAAATTAAATCGCGTAAGCTCCTTTACCTATTTAGCTTATTAAGGTATAAGCTCCTTTATAGTTATAAAGTAGCGTAAATTAAAATAATCTAAGAGTATATAAGTGGTATAGCTCGCGTGCTTAAGGTAATATCGCCACTATTTAAAGCAGTTAACTATAGCTAGTAGTTTCTTATCGTGGGTATAATACCTAACTTTAAGTCTTTAGAATTTTCTATTATAAAATACTACTGGTTTCTAGTAGAGCTAGGTAGTATTTAAATGCCTATTAGGTTATAATAGGATACTAATAAGAGTAAAATTTAATATATTAGTAGCTAATTTAGGTTAAAATGCAGGAGTAATAAAGCTTTTATTGTTAGGCCATAGAGACGCACTAGCCGTAACCGGCTTAGCGCAGGCGAGGCGCAGGCAAGGCGCCTATAAAACGTAGTCACCCCACACCAGAGAACAGTAGAATTTAGTTTTATAGTTCTACTTCATCAAGAACCAGATACTCTTTGCATCCCGTTACTATTATTATATTACTACATACCCTAAGGACCTTAGCGTCCTAACAGTACTAAATTCTTATCCCTTTTTAGGGGTAGTGGCCCAACAACACAGCAGTCTGCGAAGGCCACGACTATATAGCGGCAACCCTCTGTTAAGAAGACGACCTATATTTATTAACTATATCGCAGCCTATTAACCTAATGGCGAGACATGGGCGTACTAGCGCAATGCGTACTACTAAGTCTGGGGAGCGGCCCTAGAATAATATAGGCGAACCTATATTGTCCCAAACAGAACCGGAAGCTATAGGTAAAGGGAATATATAGGAAGAAATACAACGGCTAGAGAATAAGAAGCTACAACTCCTAGAGTAAAGAAAACTACACTTACTTAGAGAGGAGGTGAAAATACTAAGACGGCGTTAACGCGGTAAGGTAACGTTAACTCCCATTCCTAACCCATCTTTATAACCTTAAATAATCCTATTAGAGTACTTGGGGGGTAGCCTAATGCATTTAAGTCTTAAGCGGAGGGCTACTAATACGTTAGGCGCTCCATTAAAACGGGCCATTAAGATAGAGAAGATTGCTCTGTATTATAGCAAGTCTATATAAGAGCACTAAGACTTCCGCAATAGCTTAAAGCTAGCATTCCGCTTAGAGCGCGACGGCTTTATAAATAAGGATACTAAAGTCGCGTTTACTATATAATATATAAAGGGGACTAACCGAACCCTTTAGCTATAGTACAAAGATAATTATCTAGATACGCAGTTTACCTAGGAGGAGCTTATAGAATTCCTACTTAACTAAATTAAAAGTCCTATTAATTAAGAACTCTATATAGCCCTAACCTACGCGAAGGTAATACAGCGAACTAATTAACTAGTAAACGAGTTTACTACTTACCTAACCTCCTTAAAAGCGCAAATTAACCCTCCTTATAATATAAAGTATCTAATAATATATCTATTCGTGAAGCTGCGGCTAGAGCTACGGGTTGCTATTACTAACTATTAAGAATTTCCTTAATCTTAAGACTAGCTAGTTTCCCTAGCTGCCCTATTAAAGGAAAACTAGAAAAGCATAAGCGCCCTATAGGGTAGAAGCAATAGGCATGCCACGAACCTAAATATAAAGACCACCTAGTTGGGTAACTTAGGGAAAGCGGACTCTAAAACCACCGCCGGCGACTTAACGGCGGGGCAAAGCAATACCGCCGGGGGTTTAACTTAGCCTAAAGGAAACTGCTCAAAATATAGGCAGCTAGGACATTAGTGGCGACAATATAAAGAGCTGTAACGGAATCAACTACCGCCAAATAGCGTAAACGTTACCTTTACACTAGGAAAAGATAAGCGCCCTCGGACCTCCTTATAGCCGTAGGGTATAAGCTCCTACTAGATCGTAAGGAAGCTATTACTATCTTAGGTAAAGTCCTTTCTAAATAAATCTAGAAGGAGACCTTAATAATGCTTAATATCGGTGCCGAAGTAAATATAGTTAACTAGCGATTTACTATAAAGTATAACTTTAAAACACTAGACGTAGAGCTACCTACCTACTCCTAGTTAAATAAGACTTAGGCATATTACTATAAGGCCTATAAGGTACCACTAAGAATAAAGGACAGCTAGGGCAAGATTAGGGAAGTAACCCTTATCTACTATAGAATGGCTAACGCATCCCCTATTATTACCCTAGGTATACTAGGGTTAAAGAAGGCCCGACTTCTTATTAACTGTAAGGTAAAGGCGTGGCGATAGAAGCTAAACGGCTCGTCCCTATTACTATAAACCCCTAAGGGTTTCGCAGAGTCTCTCTAGAGGGAATCTAGGGTCTTCGCCCTAGTAATTACTAGATTAATGCCTAGTAAATAAGACAACGACAGCTTACCGGTCCTCCCCCTATAGTTAAAGGAAGTTAGTAATATCTTCTCCTATAAGGAAGCAGGAAAGCTACCCTAATACCACTAAGGCGACTATACTATTGACCTAGAAGAGGGACAGGAGGCCCCGTATAGGCCGCTTTATAACCTCTTAGCTAAAAAGCTGGAAGTCCTAAGGGAGTACTTAGACAACGCCTTAGCTAAAGGCTAAATCTAACTAAGTACTAGTCCCATAGGGGTACCTATCCTCTTTATACCTAAAAAGGATAGGAAGCTGCGGCTCTATATAGACTATAGAGGCCTTAATAAGGTAACGATTAAGAATTATCTTACACTACTATTAATTAGTAAGACCTTAGACCGTTTAGTAGGTTCTAAGATCTTTACTAAGCTAGACCTAACGCATGTATATTACCGCCTTTATATCCGTCATGGCGATGAGTAAAAGACGGCGTTCTGTACGCGCTATAGCTACTTTAAGTACTTAGTTTTACCTTTTAGGCTAACTAACAGACTAACGACCTTTTAGGGCTATATTAATCGGGCCTTATTAGGACTAGTAGACGTCTTCTATATAGTCTACCTTAATAATATTCTAATTTTCTCTAAAAATCTAGAGGAACATTGGCGCCACGTAGTAGAAGTGCTGCGTAGGTTATAATAATACTAACTATATATAAACCTTAAGAAGTGCAAGTTTGGCGTATAGGAGATTAAGTTCCTAGGATATATTATTAGCTCTAAAGGCGTAGCAATAGATCCTAGCCGGGTAGAAGCCATTACTAAGTAGGAAAGCCCTTAATCTTATAGGGATATCTAGGTCTTTCTAGGTTTTACTAACTTCTATTATTAGTTTATCTATAAATACTCTGCTATTGCGAAGCCTATTACTAATCTCCTAAAAGGAGTAAAGAACGGCCATAAAGCTAGGCCTTTTAATTGGCTAGAGGAGGCGGAGTAGGCGATACGCCGGCTCTACGACGCCTTTATAACAGCGCCGCTTCTATAACACTATACGCTAAGTTTACCAACCCGGTTAGAGACGGATGCCTTAATATAAGGCCTAACAGTAATTATATCACAGCTGTTTAAAGATAGCCTTTAGCATCTAATAGCCTTTTAGTTTAGGAAGCTTTCGCTAGTAGAGCGCAACTATAAAACCTATAATTAAGAGCTACTAGCTATTATAGAGGCTTTTAAGCATTAGAGACACTATATTAAGGGGCTATTAAGCCGCCTAAAAGTGCTCTTAGATTATAATAATCTAAAGGGTTTTATAAAAGTAAAAGCCCTTAATAGACGGCAAGCTAGATGGGCTATAACCCTAGCTGCCTATAACTTTATTATTAAGCATAGGGCGGGAAAAATGAACCCCGTAGACGCGCTATTAAGGCAACCCCTAGGCGCAGGGGATCTGCTAGAAGAAGACACTATACTATTACTGCTCTAAAGGACTTTAGGAATATAGGGCCACTAACTTAAAGTAAAAGTCCTATTAGGTGTATAGGAAAGCGAGCCTTTTATAAAGGTGTTGCTTTTATAGCTATAAGCTAGCAACCTAACAGAGGTACGCCTAGGTAATATAGTATTACGGTTTAACTAGGCAACCTATACGTATGCTGTTAAGTAGCGTATAATAAGGACCTAAGTTAAAGAAGCTAGTACTTAAGAGAGTGCTTATAAGTCTAGTACGGAAATAGTTGTCGAGCTTATTAAAGGACTTTAGACTAAAGATGACTTTATACTATAAAAGCGCAGCGATAGCATAGATACGGCGAGACGCCGTTAACGCGCCCGCTTAAAGCTAGTGTGGCAGTTTAATTCTAATGGACTACTTTATTACCGCGGGAGGCTATATATGCCCCTAGACCTAGCAGTTTATATAAAACTCCTATAGATCTACCATAATAATGCCCTAGCTAGGCACTTTAGTAAAAAAAAGACTCTAGATTTACTTACGCGTAAGTACTACTGGCCTAGTATAAATGCGGACGTTATAAGCTATATCTCTACCTATAATCTATACTAGCGTATATATGCGCCTTAATATCGCCCTTATAGCGAGCTTTAAGCGCTGCCTTGCCTAAATTAGCTATAGTAGGAGATTATAATAGACTTTATTATAGGCCTACCGCCTAGTAGATAAGGCGATAAGGTATATAATGCGATATACGTAATAGTTAACCGCTATACTAAGATAGCCTTATATTTATTTATAGTAAAAACTATTACTATAACCAAACTTACGGGTCTCTTCCTTAACGAAGTAGTACGCCGTTTTAGAGCCCCTAGAGGGATTATATCTAATTATGGCAGTATCTTTACTAGTAAGTTTTAGTCGGAGCTATGCTTTATTATAAAGATTAAACATAGGCTAAGTACGGCCTTTTACCCGTAAATGGATAGGTAAATAAAACGCCAGAACTAAACCCTAGAGTATTACCTCTGTATATTCTATAATAAGAAGCAGAGCAACTAGGTAGGCCTCTTATTACTAGCTAAATTCGCCTATAATAATGCTAAATATAGTATGACGGGTATAAGCCCGTTCTATGCCTGCTATAGGTTTTACCTACGTCTAGAATATAAGGTTAAGGTAGACGATAGTAGTTCTATTCTAGCCGCCTCTAAAAGGATTAAAAGAATATCCCTTAAACGCGAAGCGCTAGCGAAGCGCTAGGAACACACCGCTAAGGCATAGGTAAAATACTACGATTGTTATTACTAACTATAGGCATATAAAGTAGGGGATCTAGTCTTACTATTAACTAAGAACCTTAAACTAAAAAGGCCAAGCAAGAAACTTACAGTACGCTTTATTAGACCTTTTAGTATAGCCGAACTAGTTAGAAAGTAAGTATACTAACTATATCTACCCACGTCTTACCGTATCTACTTAGTGTTCTATATTAGCTTGCTAGAGCTATATAAATAATATAAGGGCACTACTAAAGACCCTCTACTAGGGCTTATTAAGCTAGACGATTAAACGGACTAAGAGGACTAATATAAGGTAGAAGAAGTACGTAGAAAAAAGGGATATAACTAGACCCTACAGTACCTAGTTAAGTAAAAAGGATAGCTAAAAGAATATAACTAATAGGTCCCTATAGAGGATATTAATAAAGATATAAAGGAGATATATAATAGTTACTTTATACTAAGGGGTAAACGGAAGAGAAAGTAGGTAGGAAAATAAAAAACTTTTAATTGTAACTGGGATTACGCCCTACTAGTGGGGCAATGACGGAACGACGGCGAAGCAACGGTAGTACGTTAATAGAAATACAGATCCTCTATAGCTTCACCTCCTCCTCTTCTTCCTCCTTCTCCTCCTCCTCTCCCTCCTTATCCCCCTCTCCCTCCTCCTTATCCTTCTCACCCTTATCCTCCTCCTTATCCCTTATAATGGGAGGTATATTAGCCTATAGGTACTATTAGTATACGCTATAACGGCAAAACACCTACGCTATAATATATACTAAAGCGCGCATTATATTAAGAATTCCTTTAAGAGTATAACGGATGGCTTATAATTCCTGTATTTAGAGTAGGGGAAAGTCTTCGCCCTTTAAGCGCTAGTGGAGACCGTACTTAGCGCCAGTACGTACTAAGGCCTTAATATCCTTTATAAAGGACTTCTAGGCGGCAGTAACACAAGCGTTAAGGTTAGCTATATCTCCGCTAGTAACCTGCTAGCGCTTAGCCCTATTAATAAGGGTAAGTAGCTTATTTAGGCGGCTATAAAAGGCCTTAGGGACCTAGTCTATTAGCTATTAGAACCTAAACTAATGCACTTAGACTTACTAGTTAATACGACTTATTTAGTTATTAGTAGTACCCGTAATTGCGGTTAGCCTGCTTGCCGTAGGTGGCCTACCTAGTAGTAGCTACACGCTTAGTATAGCGGAGGTAGATTGGTTTTAGTAAGGCTAGGGGAGTAGCTTACGAGCGATATAGGAGCTTTAACGGCGTTTAGTAGGGTTAGCGACAGCTATAAGCTAGTATAAAGAATACTTATAAAAGGTTTACTAGTAGGCGGACCGACAGCTTAGCGCTTGCGATTTATAGTTAATTAGAAGTCGTAAAGAAGGCAAGTCGTAGGCTAAACGAATTAAAATGGAATTGGAAGGGAAATCTAATATCCTATCTAGATGGGAACTCCTACCTTTATAGATCTCTATAAGGTCCTATTATTACATTATCCTATTATTATATTATCCTATTATTATATTATCTAATTTACTTAAATTTATTAAAAACTTTTTATTTAGAGAAGGATAATAATAGCACTCCTATTATATAATAGCGTCGGCTAAGGACAGCCGCTTAAGAAGGGGGGGGTAATTGTTAGGCTATAGAGACGTACTAGCCGTAACCAGCTTAGCGTAGGCGAGGCGTAAACGAGGCGCCTATAAAACGTAGTCGCCCCGCACTAAAGAATAGCAGAATTTAGTTCTATAGTTCTACTTTATCAAGAACTAGATACTCTTTGCATCCCGTTACTGTTATTATATTACTATATACCCTAAGGACCTTAGCGTCCTAACATTTATAAACTTTACGCGTAGTTTTTAAAAGGCCTTTTAACCCTTTTTTAGACTATAACCATAGTTTATACTATTTAGTTAGTCCCTTTTTAGTTTTCTTCCTTTCTACCTTTAATCTTTTTACTCCTTAGGCTAGGTTTTAGAAAGCTTCTATAATATAGTTAAATAGGTATTAAGTGGCGTCTAAGTAGTTATAAATAAAGCGCCTATAGAAATTAGTAAAGCCTAAGAATACTTAAATATCCTAATAGCTCTTTAGCTCTAGCCACTCTTAAATTATCTATACCTGTACTAGGTTAATAACTACGCCTATAGGCGTTATAATATAACCTAGAAACTTAACCTACTTAGTGTTAAAGGTATACTTTAACGCCTTAGTGTAGAGGCCTAAATTATTTAAACGTTCTAGCACTTTACGGATATATTACCTGTACTAATCCTTATCTTCTAAATAGATTAGGATATTACAGTACTAGGATAAAAGTCTTCGCGTTTAAGCGATTTTACACTAAAACTCACTATATTCGCCCTACAATTTTTATAAATATAAATTATAAATTAATTTTAATAATTTTAATAATTAAAAATAAGTAGTATTTCTAAAAATCTACGTTTTTAGATTTTTATTTAATAAAGAATTATTTTAAATAAATATACTTCAAAGTTAAGTATTATAAAATTTAAGCGAATTTGTATGTAAAATGCTCTTTTTTTTAATCTTCTAACTTTACTATATAATAATATTTTGCCACATTATTATAATAGCATTCTATAATTATAAAATTTTAATAATAATAAAAAATAATTAATAGTTTTAATAGCAGCTTAATAAATTAATGTTATTGTAGTAAAATATAGCTGTGTTTTAGGTGAGTTTTTATTACGGAACCCCACCGCAGGGGCCTCTATAGGAGAGCCCCGTGCTCTTGCGTACACCTCGCGTACAGCTTATATTAGCTACGCGTAGGTATATTACCTCCTTACGCCCTTGACCCTTACGATCGATCGCGTAACGTCTTGTAGACTCCTTAAATACATACGCTTTGTAGCCACTACCCCCGTCCCGTAACATTACGTTGCGCCTTTTTTACCACTAATGCTTAGCCTATGACTAATTCTACGTCTCTATAATACTGCAGGCGCTGCTAGAAGCAGCGTGTCTATAAATTACCTTACTTTATACTTCTAAGGAACCTATAATAGTAAGACAATATCCCTTACTAGCTATTATATTAAACCTAAAGAATAATCTAATACCTATACTTAACCTATAACGCCAATTAATCCTAGGAGAATTTGATTTATCAGCCCTAGCCTTAACCCCTAAAGAGACGGATACCGATAATGTCTTATCTTTTATTAATTATATAACTACGGACAAGCAAATAGAAGGGCTACTACCTATTGAAATTAAAATATAAGACGCCGAGATGTTTGTAAAAATGGTAGCATAAGACCCTAATAAATACTATTGCCTTTTATAGAACTACTACCTAAAGCTTATATAAGCTAAGATGCGTACTACCTAAGATCGCGATATTATCTAAGACCTATAAGCTTGTAAGGCGCTCGCTAATAATATATATTAAGAAACTAAAGACGACCTCCGCGTGTCTAAACGCGACGTTTAATAGTTAAAGAAGGCTAAGATTGTACTAATCGCTACAGTTACTAAAAGAGAAGGTATAATTAAATACCTATAATCTTAGCTTAATAAGTATATTCGTAATAACGCTAGACACCTTTTTACTATATATAACGCCACCTAAGTCTCTACGCCCCCGGCAACTTTACCTACTTAACGCTTAATAGAGGGCTAGTATTAAGCAGCTTTACCTAATAGGAACCCCTACTAAAGCAGTAATAATAAAAGCTATAATAATTAGACCTAAACTGCTACTATAGGGTCTAATATACGCTACCCTAATCCCCTAGTCTTTTAGGGAGACCGCAAGGAATACAGCCACTAAAAGATGTAAATCCGCGAGAAACTAACTTAGAGCGCCTACCTTTTTCCTACGGAAGACACTAAGATTGGCTATATTATTGGGCAAATAAAGGGTATACTATTTAATAGACTCTTCGCCTAATAGGAGACTAGTAGCCCCTAGAAGTAGCAGTCCCACTAAGAAGTCCTTAATAATCTTAACTTAATATACCGCGACTATAACCTACTAGCCACCAACTAAGCTAAACTACGTGCCCTAAAGATAAGCCCTACTAAATTATTTAACGAATTTTATATTAAATTCTAGGAATATACCGGAGCCCTTACCTAAGATAATACTAAAGACCAGAAGGACCTCCTTAAAAAAGTTACTTATTGCCTTAGTTACGCAGCCGCTAGCTATAACTATAATAATGTTTATAATATAGTAGCAGCTCTACAGAAGATTAAACGATAACTAAATTAGATTACTACTGCTAACCTTTACCTAAAGACCTCTCTATAGAAGCCCTCTGGGCCTACTAAACCTATATATACTAAGCTACTAACGCTTACTACCTTAAGTACTACCGGAACTAATATTGATTTCTCTATACTAACCTTCCTATAAAAACTCCTAGATGGAGAGCGCGAGCTACTTTAGAAACTAGGACGCTGCTATAAATGCCGTTAAGAAGGCTATTATTATAATAACCTAAACTGCCTAATAGCTAGGTTTAGTAGCTACCGCCTAATACCTAACCTAATACCCCGAATACTAAATACGTTGCTATACGCCACTACTATATAAGATAAAGACATAGTAATAGCGGTAGAGTTAGATACGGAAGCGGAAAACGCTAAGTTTTAGCCCTAAGTCGCGGGTTAGGACGCCTTAATAACAGAGGGATTTATATATTAGCTTGCTTAATAGATAACTCTATAAAGATAAATAGACGGAAATAGATAGTTTTACCTATAATAGGAACTACTGCTAAAAAATAATATAAAAGCCGTTCTATAATTAATTGCGGAGCTACTAATAAATTTAT